>Ga0222706_1000004_pt1 | contig 221974 bp, 204 predicted proteins | sample AntAcemetage1572_FD_179829 | JGI IMG/M metagenome (GOLD analysis project Ga0222706, IMG submission 179829) | Saline water microbial communities from Ace Lake, Antarctica - #1572 | ecosystem: Environmental > Aquatic > Non-marine Saline and Alkaline > Saline | place: Antarctica: Ace Lake...
AGATTTACTCACAGGATACCTGAAACAGGAGCTTCGAAGCCCTTCTGTTAAGTTCTCTTGCTCACGAGACTGAGTCGCATGATTTTTCATCATGCGAAATTTTAGATGGTTCTGCGTAAGTCCTAAAAGTGCTACGAAGATGGCTTCCGTGGAATCCTGAACCCGAGAAGATCGAAGGAAGGATACGGTTTGTTGGAATGCCCGAACTGCAACTCTGAAATTCATAATGGAACCAATCGAGACTCAGGTGAACCAGCCTACGCTACGGCGCAAAAGAGAGACGCCTAACCCGCCAATCAACCGGAATTGCAACAGCCCGCTTCGCGGTCTGGTGCAATCCGGTTATTGGCAACGTTAGGCCTCACATGATAATCTCTGACATTGGTGGCGTAATCGCCGCGAAGTTCCGACGCTCTTGCGTTTAACCTATATATATTCCAAATTAGATGATTTTCAAGAAATCCGTTTTCCACATATTTTTCCTGTGCGCCGCGTCCTCTGTTTCGGCCGACAGTTTTGATAGCCTGATGAGCAATGGTTACTCCTTGGCACTAACTAGCGAAGTGGGTAACGGGAATCTGTGGATGTACCTGCAGAAGAGCCATAATATGTACATTTGCCTGAATTTGCCGGGCGTCAATAGAATAGAAGAATGTCGAACAGTCGCCGCTACGGGCAGGACCAGTTATATAGATCTTCTACGCAGCGGAGCGAAACTTATTGCTCACAACCGTGTCGGCAACGGTAACGAATGGCTTACTTTTCTCCAGGGCTCCCAAACAGTCTCTTGCTTGGCGATGCCGGGGATCTACACCATAGAATGCAAATAAATGGCCCCTACAACACGCGCCATTTATCACCGGTCAACACAATCATTCGTCTCTGTACCGCCGTGATGAAACGACGCGAATTAAAACTAGTCCATGAAGACACCGTGTTGCGGCAGTTTCAAGCTCACCTAAAGCGGACTGGCGTATCTATGACAATTCTGGATAGGCCAGAACCGCCAGACGCTATCGTCGAAATAGATGGAATGAAAACGTGGCTCGAAATCACAGATGCCTTTCTTGATCGCGCACATGCCATTAGTCTTACTTCAAGCGTATGTAGTGACACCAAACACATCCAGGACAGTCGGCGTCGTGTTATTGATCCGGACGAGCAGTTCTCCAATGTGCTGTTATCTGTTATTGAAGAAAAATACGAAAAGGCCTCAATGCATTCGGCCAATAGAAACTACGGCCAAGGAATTCTTCTCGTAGGCATCTTCAGCCCCTTCACCACAGCAGGACTGGCCGCGCAAACCGAAAAGAGATCAGTTGCAAAGCTGATTTTGCATACGAGGGTTAAGGTTTTTATGAAAATCTATACATACGATGGCACTGGACATCGGGAATTTCACCTTCTTCACGGTGAGGCCTAACCCGCCAATCAACCGGAATTGCAACAGCCCGCTTCGCGGTCTGCCGCAATCCGGTTATTGGCAACGTTAGGCCGCATAACGAAATCCTTCCCGACGCTAACGCCTGAAAATTCCATCGTAACTTCAGAATAAACAACCATGAATCATACTACTTGTACACTGATAAAGTGCGTAGTCTCCCTGTTTCTATCCATTACGCTTTCAAACCATAACACTGCACATGCGCAACAAGAGTGGTATGAGGTCGGGTCAACAGACGAAAGCATTTGGGAAGTTCAGAGTGGAAGCTTCGAAGAAACGAGAACCAAGGGAGGCGACCCAATAGTTGTGATGATCAGTCGCGTCACAAACAAATCAACGAAGCGAATTGACCTCCGTAAAACCTACGTTCCTGTGGCAAGTTGCGAAAAGAGAATGGGTAAAGTGGTTACATTAGATCTTGACGGGAAATTCAGATACGAAAACGACTTCTTGATTGGCGGGGGAACAATAGCTAGTGGACTAGCGGAATTTGTTTGTGAAGTTCATTCAATCCGCGTGAAGGCAGCAGAGAAAAAGGGTATCTAGAACGTGGGCGAAGTGCGGCCTAACCATTCGCTCAACCGGACATTTCGCGGCATTCCGGGTTTGGGCTTCATTTCATTCTCGCCCAAACCCGGCCTACCGCAAAATGCCGGTTAGCTCAAACGTTAGGCTTCACAAAGCGCACTCTCGCTCCCTCACTTCCAAGGAAACCCTAAATGCACGTGTTGATCGCCAGTGCCGAAGACGAGTCCTACGACTTCCGCGCCCACGTTTACGACATCGGCTATGAAAAGGAGAAGCGGAACTTCTATATGCCCCGCCCCATAGGCGACGATTGGCTTCAGCGCATCAATCACGCCCCCTTGCCACCACCGACGTTAGTGAGATTGCAGGATAAAACGATGTTCGTACTCTTCAGTTCCTTGAGGTCGGCCGAGCATTTTTCAGCTTGGCTCGTGAACGCCGAAGCCGAGGCGCAAGAGGGCTATCGAACGATGCGCGGCTGAAGTAAAGGTTTACCGAAAACCCAGCCTAATCGCGAGCAGCATTGTTTCGAACGCAATGTCCTAACCCGACGTTGCATTGGATTTCTACGCAGCTGCTGAACTTTATATGTTGGGTTTTATATTTTTAGGGAGTTTTTATGACTGAGGAAAAAATCCATGACTTTCGAAGAGCTTGAAAAAGAGGTACAGGAAATAAAAGCTCGCGCGATGGCAGACACAGCGTTCCTACGCTGCGCGATATTTACACTCAGCACGGCGCAACTGCGCGGCACTAAGTTGACGATAGACAAGTTGGCTGAGGATCTGTCGGTCAAGCTTCTTTACATGGGGAACGCTAGTGATACAGTCAACCATGTATTTGAAGATCGAAAGAAGTTTTGGCTCGATGCACTGCAAGCAGAAATCGCCGCCAGAGACTCGGTTGGACGACTTTAGGCGCACAACAAAGCTCTAACCCGGCATTGCAGTGGATCGGCTTCGCCGCCCACTGAATTTAGACGTTAGGCCTCTCAAACACACCTTCTCGGTGCGCCGATGAAAAAGCCAACACCCGTTCGCCCGGCTACGCGAATTCATTCCACGAGCAGGGAGTGGTTGCCGGCTACTTTTGATGATTTCGCCCTAGAGATCGAAGGACTGAAGGCTGCTGCAGCAGCAACGAAATCGTTGCTCTTGTTCCGCGGCCATCGTCAGCGAGAATGGCGTTTGGACTCCACGTTTACCCGATCAATCAAACAGAAATTGTTTGGCATGAACGCGGAGGACGCTTTCTCCGAAAGGCTGCGAAACTCTGGCGACCTGAATCTGGCACTCTCGAGCTTACTACTGTTCAAATACGGAACGATGTTCGAGCCGAGTGCGGAACTGAAGCAAGTTGAAGACGACCACGGCGTGGATGCGTGGTTTGAACTGATGAAACGACATCAGCAGTATCAGGAGGAAGATTCAACTGTCTTGCAGGGCACCAATTTCCTTGATTGGTCAAAAAATAGCGACATAGCTTTGTTCTTTGCAAATGAAGTTCGAACCGGCAACGGGGCAGTTTTTGTGTGCGACGCCACCGCAACCGGCAAGACACTTCAAATATTACCTGTCATCGAGATTCTGAACAAGGTTCGAGTGCAGCTTATACAAGGCCAAAGCAATGGAGCACCGCTTCTTTTCTCCCCTCCCAAACAAATACTAAATCAACGCGCCAAGAATCAACAGGCTGTATATTTTGCACAGATGGAAATGAGAGTCGACATGCTTGAAATCTGGCGACTCTCTCAATCTAATGTGCCCGACGAAACTATTTGTATCAAAGTCGTTCTGCCGAAAGGCACCGAATTTGAAACGCAGGAGTATTTGGTAAAGCGGACAATTGATAAAAACTTTATATACCCAGATGCTTGAATTTGCTGCGCCAGTGTTGCGTCGAGCAGCGAGGCCTAACGAGTAAGGATAGATCGCGCGCAGCCGCGATCTGATCCGTTTGTTGGACAAGCCCGGTTCGAGAAGAAAGAAATGGGGAGTTGCGCCGCTGTAGATTGATCCGTGGGATCGGGCGGCGGCGGGCAGATGGCGGTGGTCTGCCCAAGGATTGGCAACATGCAGCGGTTGCCATCGACTGCGGTCACCGGGTTTTCGGGCCAGCCGATGGCCCAAAGTGCTGCTCGCAGCGCGGGCCGATCCAGCGGCTGGGCTGAAGGGGCTCGGGCCGGGTTTATGGGGTCGGGTGCCAACCGGCTTGGTGCTTCGAGGCCTCCACCGGCTCGGTTTTGTCGGGCCGCACGGTTGCTTCCGCTGAAGAAGCCCATGGCCACGGAAACGGCTCGGCGCAAGGCACTTTCGCTTGACGCGACGGTGCCGCAGCACCAAGCACCGCATCAAAGGCCGCTGGCCTTGGGCCCGATCCGGCCCAACATGAACTCAATGAACGGCGCCACGCATTCGATGTGCCCAGCAGGCACGGCGCGGCAGTCGGTCAGCGACACCAGATCATCACCCGCGCCGTTCCTCTTCATGGCGTCCAGCGTGCGCGCAGAGCTGGCATACGGTACGGTGCGATCGTCGCGGCCGTGGAACAGCACCACGGGCACCTGGGGGCGCCAGTCGAAGACGCTGTTGTCTTGCGCGATGGCGCGCTTGTCGTCGGCCAAGAAGCTGTCGAGGAAGCGGGTGTCGTAGACCACGTCGGCGTCGTCAGGCAAGAGCTCACGCAACAAGGCGCGGCGTATGTCGCGCCGCACACTGCTGCCAAGGAGGCGCAGAAAGCCGGGGTCGATCAGTGCGCCCAGAATCGGTTGCTCTTTGCGGACCAGATCAATCAGACCATCCAGCGTGGCCTGCACGTCGTAGGGGCCGCTGCCAACCACCGACATGCGCAAACCCTTCAGCGCGGGCGAGTTTTCAGCTTGCAATGCGCGGTGTGCCGCCAGGGTGGCGTAGGCACCTTTGGAGTAGCCGGTCAAGAACAGCTCTCCGTTGTCTTTGACCTGGTTGATGGCGCGCCAATACTGGGTGGCGGTGATGAAGTCGTTGACCGCCGCCGCTGTCGGAGCCGCGAGCAGATAGGGGTGCGGCGTGCCGCGCGAGGCACCAAACCCGACGTAGTCGGACGCCAGCACGATGTAGCCCATCGACGCCAGCACCACCGACACTTCGCTAGGCACAGCGTTGTTGCTGGGCGCCTCGGCGTCGCGAAAGATGGTGCCGTGCTGGTAGCTCAGCACCGGGCTTGCCTTGCCGTCGGGCTTCTGCGGCACAGCGACAAGGCCCGAGGCCCGCACCAGCTTGCCGTCGGCATCCAGCGTGTTGTATTCGACGCGCCAGGTGGCCACGTCGTAGCGCGGCACCGCGTTCTGCACACGCGAACCGTCTGCGGCCAACGCGGTGGCGATGTCGGCCGGCGCGATGTTGGCCAGTGGTGTGCTTTGCAGAAATTCACCACGGCCTGTTGGGTTGATGGGTGCGGGTGGCGGCGCAGGAACCGGCGGCGCTTCGTCGTCGCCACCGCCGCCACAAGCGGTCAATGTGGCTATCGCGATGGCACACACCACAGCGCGCCAGGGGCGGCTCCAGCGCGAAGAAAGTGGGTTCATTTTTGGAATCCTGTGGTGGGCATGGTGTGGCGCGCAGAGACGGGCGAGGCAGCTGCAAGTATCCAGCGAAGCGCCTGCGGGGTGTTGGGCATCAGGAGTCGCTGCCATCAAGGTGCGTAGGGTGTCGGCACAAATGCCTCGCAAGCAGTTTTTTCCATCTGGCTGCGAGGTGCTGTGAGGGCTTGTTCACGACGGCATGTGCGCATCTGTTTGTGGTTGGGTCCTCAAGTGAACTAAAATAGCGACGTTACTAAAAAAGTTTTCTTCTTCGGTAGCCGCTGTCCGACATGGTTCGGTTATGCCCTTGTCGGCACACCCCCATGGCCAATGGTGCCCCTTCTCCCCGGTTGTCACGCCCGCCGCTCCCATGGCGATCCAGCTCCGGTCCTCTTCTTTTCTCCCAACCCAACCCGCAACCTGGGCCAATGCCGAATCACTTTTCGGTATGTTCCTGCCCAGCCCGTCAGCACATGGTTTTTCACCATGCGCAACTTCCGATGCCAAGCTGCCCAAGCAGCCGGGCATCTCCGCCAAGCGCCACCCATTGAATTTTTGGCGCTGAGCGATTTTTGAAAGGTCCTCTCATGGGCAAGAAACTTTACGTCGGCAACCTCTCCTACTCGGTGACCGACCACTCTCTGCAAGACGCCTTCGGCGCCTTCGGTTCCGTCCAGTCGGCCAAAGTCATGACCGACCGCGACAGCGGCCGCTCCAAGGGCTTCGGCTTTGTCGAAATGTCCAGCGATGCAGAAGCGCAAGCAGCCATCAGCGGCATGAACGGCAAGTCGGTTGACGGCCGCGACATGGTCGTGAACGAAGCGCGCCCGATGGAGCCACGCTCCGGTGGCGGTGGCGGCGGTGGCGGTTACGGCGGCGGTCGCAGCAACTACTGAAGCCAGTAGCGCTTTGCGCACTGAAAAACCGGCCAATCGGCCGGTTTTTTTTCGCCTTATGGGTCTCCATGCCCTTCTGTAGGCGCTGGGATCACAACCCCTTCAGCGCTGCCCGAACCTCGTCCACGCTCAACACCTCGGAGAGCAATTGCGGCGGCTGGCCGTTTTTGTAGATCGCGTACACCGGCACGCCGTTGCGGCCCAGGCGGGCGAGCTCGTCGGTGATGGCGGGGTCGCGCCGGGTCCAGTCGGCGCGCAGCAGGTTCACGTTTTTCGCGGCCATGTCGGCCAACACCGAGGCGTTGGACAACGTGGTGCGCTTGTTGTACTGGCAGGTGACGCACCAGGCAGCGGTGAAGTCGACAAACACCGGACGGCCTTCGGCCAGCAGCGTGGCCTGCTGCTCGGCGCTCCACGGTTGCCAGCTGAGGCCTTCCACCGCTGTGGCCACTGGCGTGGTTGAGCCTTCGGTGGCTTGCATCTGCGTCACATTGGGGCCGATGGTCCAGCCCAGCCACAGCAGGCCCACCACCGACAGGCCAGCCAGCGTGGCGCGACCCTTCCCCTTGAGGCCCAGCGCCCACACCAGCAGCGCCACCACCACCAACAGCATGAGCAGGGCGGCCGCGCCGTTGATGCCACTTTGCTGCCCCAGCACCCACAGCAGCCAGACCACGGTGGCGAACATGGGAAAGGCCATGAACTGGCGGAAGGTGTTCATCCAGGCGCCGGGTTTGGGCAGCGCACGCGCCACCGCTGGCCACCAGCTCGCGGCGAGATAGGGCAGGGCCATGCCCAAGCCGAGCGTGCCGAACACGGCGAGCGCCTGCACCGTCGGCAAGCCGATGGCCAAACCGAGTGAGGCGCCCATGAACGGCGCGGTACAGGGCGAGGCGATGGCGGTGGCGAGCACGCCAGTGAGGAAGGCATCAGCGGTCGGATTTTTGGCCTGCAGGCTGGCGACCGAGCTGGGCAGCAGGCTGCCGAACTCGAACATCCCAGCCAGGTTCAGACCGATCAGGGTGAACAGCACGGCCAGCGAGGCGACCACCGCCGGGCTTTGCAGCTGGAAACCCCAGCCGATGGCTTCGCCAGCCGAGCGCAGACCCAGCAGCAGGCCGCCGAGCGCGAGGAAGCTCAGCACCACGCCGGCGGTGTAGGCCAGGCCGTTGGCGCGGTGGGCGGCGCGGTCGTCGGCGTGCTTCGCAAACGCCAGTACCTTGATCGCCAGCACGGGGAACACGCAAGGCATGAGGTTCAAGATCATGCCGCCGATGAGCGCGCCGAGCAGCGCGGCCCAGAGCGTGATCGGCGGGCTGCTGTTGGCAGACGCCCCAGCCGCGCGGGCCGCGTTCTGTTCCAGCGCAGCGGTGAGTGCCGCATCGGGCACTGCGGCAGGCAAGGGCGCGGCGGCGGGCCAGGCGCCTTGCACTGGCGCCTCCAACCGCACGCCGGGGCTGCCCGGGCCTTCGCCGGGCGGGTTCGCCAGCGCCACCACCAGCGGCACGCTGGCCGGGCTGTCGCTGCGGTGCGGCGAGAGCGGCACGCTGGCGCTCCAGCGCTCGCCGTCCCAGGTCTGGGTCCAGGGCGCGCCGGGTTCGATCAGGCCTGGGGTTTCGGGGAAGAACTCCAAAGGCTGGCCTCGCCAGGTGGCGGGCAGACCGTCCAGCGCCACCTTGAGCAGCTTCGCTTCGGGCTGCAGCGAGCTGCCCGCGACGGGCTGGTCGATGGGGGCGGCGGCAAAGGTGGCTTCAAACGCGCGGCCATTGAGAGCGGTGGAGCCCTGCACCGGCAGGCGCAGGGTGAAATTGCCTTCTTCGGGAATGCATTCTTTGCGGCAGACCAGCCAGGCCGCGTAGAGCTTGACCTCAATGTCTTTGCCGGTGAACGACGGGTCGATGGTGAGGGGCACCGGCAGCAGCACCGTGCCGTCGTAGCCGTAGTTGGCCAGTGTGCCGAGTGGGAACTTGCGCGGCGTGGGCCAGGCGATCGGCCCAGCGGTGACGCCGGGTGGCAGCGTCCACTGCAGCTCGGTTGGCAGGCCGGAGTCGCCCGAATTTTTCCAGTAGGTGTGCCAATCGGGCGCGTGGGCAATCTGCAGACCGAGCCAGACCGGCTTGCCAGGGGCGGCGCCTTCGGGCGCATGGGCCAGCAGCTCGGCGCGCGCCTGCTCGCTTTGCACCACGGTCGTGTCGGTGAGGCGCGAGACCAGGTTCTGCGCAGGCGCGAGCAGCGGCGAGAGCAAGGACAGCGCGGCGATCCAGCGCAGGCCACGGGCGAGCCGCGAAGGCAATGAAAGGGCAGAAGGCATCGGTAACCCAGCAGGGAAAGAGCGTGCCAGTCGGCAGCGCGGGCAGGTGAGAGCGTGGCGCAGACCCCAAGTTCCAACGCTGGGGATCAACGCATCACACCTGGGAATATAAGCGCCCGCTGCTATTTGAACGGTTCGTGGTTGACAGCGCGGCTAGCCGTGTTCAGAAACCGCTGCGGGTGTGACAGCCAGCGCATGGCAAGGGTGGGGCGCGAGCGCTTCGAGGCGAACAGGGCGCGCATCTGGCCCGGGCTTGGTCAAGACGGTGGCGCTTGCGTCGCTGCCACCCTCGGGCTCAGCTTGCTGCAGGCCGACACATCAGTCGGCAAACCCCAGCACCACGCGCCGCGTCGTGGCCGACTTCTTCTCGATCTTGGTGACAACCACGCGGCCGATCTCCGCTGTGTTGGCCACATGGGTGCCGCCGCACGGCTGCAGGTCAATCGACTCGGCGTCGCCCACCCGCACGGTGCGCACCAAGCCGCTGCCGCGCGGCGGCGACACGCTCATGCTTTTCACCAGCGCCGGGTTGGCGTCGAGCTCGGCGTCGGTCACGCTGCCCAGCGTGACCGGGTGCGCCCCGGCCACCAGCGCGGCGATGCCGGCGGTGAGCGCTTCCTTGTCCAGCGGGTCGGTCATGTGCAGGTCCAGGCGCGCGTAATCGGGTGTGATCGAGCAGCCGTTGACGGGCACCGGCACCAGGTGACACAGCAAATGGGTGGTGGTGTGAAAGCGCATCAGGCGGTGGCGCCGCGCCCAGTCGATCTGCGCGGTGAGCGCGTCGCCCACGTTCAGTTTGGCGATCAGCGTCTCCTGACCCGGCGCGGGGATATGGACGATGTCGGCTGTGGGCTGGCCGTCGGCGTCTTTCGCCTTGCGGGTGTCGGCGATGGCGATGCGGCGCCCATCGGCCAGCAGCAACCCACCTGCATCGCCAGCCTGCCCGCCGCCCAGCGGGTAGAACACCGTCTGGTCGAGCACGATGCCCTGGTCGGTGAGGGCGGTGATGGTGGCTGGGCATTCGGTGCGGTAGGCGTCGGTGCGAAACAGGTCTTGGGTCATGCCCGCATGATAGAAGCTGCCCCGCTTTAAACTGCCGACCATGCCGCTTCGCTCCGCTTACTGGTCCGACCTCACCACCGCCGATTTCGCCGAGCTTGACACCGCGCGCGCCATCGCGGTGCTGCCGGTCGCGGCCACCGAGCAGCATGGGCCGCATCTGCCGCTGTCGGTCGATACCGACTTGGTCAACGGCGTGATCGCTGCCGCGTTGCCGCACCTAGCGCCCGATTTGCCCGCGCTGTTCCTGCCCACGCAGGCGGTTGGCTTCAGCCCGGAGCACAACCGCTTCGCCGGCACGCTCACCCTCAAAGCCGAGACGCTGATGCGCGTGTGGACCGAGATCGGCGAATGCGTGGCCGCCAGTGGGGTGAAGAAACTGGTGCTGTTCAATGCCCACGGCGGCCAGGTGGGCGCGCTCGATCTGGTGGCGCGCGACCTGCGTGCGCGGTTGGGCATGTTGGTCTACAGCGTGAACTGGTTCAACCTGCCGCTGGTCGATGCCCAGGGCAACGATGTGAACGCCTTGTTCAGCACCGAGGAACACCGCTTCGGCATCCACGCTGGGGAGATCGAGACCTCCATGATGCTGGCGCTCAAACCCGAGCGCGTGCGCATGGCGCAGGCCGGTTATTTCCGCTCCGCCTCACAAGCGCGAGCCGCCGATTTCCCGATCCTCGGCAACGGCAAAAGCGCCAAACTGGGCTGGCAGATGCAGGACTACAACGCCGAAGGCGCGGTGGGCAACGCGGGCGCGGCCACCGCCGAGAAAGGGCGCGCTGTGCTCGACGCCGCTGGCCGCGCGCTGGCTGCCCTGCTGAGTGAGATCGATCGCCTGCCGCCCGATGTTTTGAGCCAGCACACCGCATTTCAGCCCCGCAACTAGCGACCCGAGACGCGGCACAGCGTGGCGATCGCAGACCCGCCCCGGCCTCGGGCGGCAACAGGCCGGATCAGCCCTCTCGGGGCATGTGCGCTGGCAGGGCCAGATCGGCGGTGCCTTGGGTCAAGAAACCGCACGCCGGACAAGTTCGGTTCATCTACCGCCCAAGGCCTGCCCCTGGCCAGACAGGCACAGGCAGGTGGGTGCGCTCTGCAAGAGCCAGTTCTTCGGCATCCTGGGCTGGTTACCGCGCCTTGTTGGGGTCTACGCTCCCTGTTGATGTCTGTCGCGGCTGGCGGCATTTTTCACCAACGATGAGGTTCGTCACTGGCGCTTCACCCCGTCCCGACGCGTTGCAGCAGCCCACCAGGCAGGCGGCCGAGGTGGCCGTCGAGCTCCAGCTCCAGCAGGCGAGCTTGCAGCGTGGCAGTGTCCAAGCCGGTGCGGGCTTGCAGGGCGTCCAGGCTCACCGGATCAAAGCCCATGGCGCGCAGCAGACCATCGGGATCGTCAGTCAGCGGATCTGCGATGGCCTCAGGCCTTGTGAACGAACTCGGTGTTGTGATGCGCAGGTCCTCCAGAATGTCCTGTGCCGACTCGACCAGCTTGGCGCCCTGGCGGATCAAAGCGTGGCAGCCGCGCGACTGGGGCGCGTGGATGGAGCCTGGGATGGCGAACACCTCGCGGCCCTGCTCGGCCGCCAGGCGTGCGGTGATGAGCGAGCCCGACTGCAGCGCCGCCTCGACCACCAGCGTGCCCTGCGACAGCCCGGCAATCAGCCGGTTGCGGCGCGGAAAATTGCCCGGCAGCGGGGGCGTGCCCAGCGGGTACTCGCTGATGAGCGCGCCCTGTTGGGCGATGCGGTGGGCCAGCGCCAGGTGCCGTTTGGGGTAGACGCGGTCCAGGCCGGTGCCGACCACCGCGAGCGTGGGCGAACCGCCCGCCAAGGTGCCTTCGTGTGCGGCGCCGTCGACACCCAGCGCCAATCCCGACACCACACACACACCGGCTTCACTGAGTGCCTGGGCAAATTGCCGGGCGTTCTGCTCGCCCTGCGGCGTGGGGTTGCGGCTGCCCACGATGGCCAGCCGCTGGGGATGTTGCAGGGTGTCGATCTGCCCCAGCACATAGAGCAGCAGGGGCGGATCGGCCATCTGCAGCAGTTCGCCCGGGAAGCGCGGGTCGTCCAGGCTCAGCACATGGCGGTTGGTGCCGCCGGCCAGCCAAGCGGTGGTGGTGTCGATGGTGGCAGCGAGATCATCGGGCGGTGTGAGCAGGGCCTGCGCCAGCCGAGGCCCAACCACCGCATGCAGCGCGGGCCGCTCCTGCTGGAAAACCGCCTCGGGTGGACCAAAAGCCGTCAGCAGTTTGCGTGCGCTGTCTGCGCCGACGCCGGGCGTGCCAAGCAACCGCAGCCAAGTGGCCAGTTCGTGGGGGACCATGTGCGCGGAGCGCTCAGGGGTTGGTGAAGGTGTCGCCCACTTTGACGCCGTCTTGGATCTCCAGCACCAGCGCGTAAGAGAGGCGGTCAAAGGTCTGGAACACCATCATCAAACCGTTGCGCTCGCCCGGCAGGCGCAGCGTGGGGCGGGCGGCGTCGGTGCGGTCGATCAGGCTGTTGTTGTCGCGCAGAATAGCCAACACATGGCCGCGCTCCATGCCGTCGTTCTTGCCTCGGTTGATGATCACGACCTGGTTTTGGGCCGCGAAGGTCACCGCATTGCCCTGAATGGACACCACCTGGCCCGCCTGGGCGCTGGACGGCGCACGCGGCACGTAGGTGGAGAGGTCGCGGTTGGGTTCGGGCAGCAGGCGGTCGCCCACCCGCATTTCTTCTTTGGCGGCAATGATGTCGATGGTGGCTGGCACCAGCTCGGCTGGACCAGATTTGTCCAGCGGCGCCACCAGCCCAGCGGACTCGCTGCGTTCCAGCACCGCTTTGCCCAGGTACTGGGCCTCGAAGCCAAGGATTTCACCCGTTGTCGGGTCCGTCAACGGCACCGCGTTGCGAAACACCCGAAAGCCGTTCGGTTGCCCGTCGGTCAGTGTGAGTGGCGAGCCGCGTTCGCCGCTGCTGTAAGCGCCACGGGCATAGGCCCGGTCCCCTCGGCTCAGCAACACGCGGTTCTCTGGCGTGGCCACGATGCGTGGCGCGCGCGCCAGCATGGCCTCATCGACGATCAAAGATTCAGTGAGAAAGGCTTCAATGGCCTGCAAAGAAATGGGCGGGACGGCGGAGCTGTTGAGGCTCTCCGAGCGAATGCGGGGCGACACCTTCACCGTTTCCATGGCACCCCTGCCACCGCCGGGTCGGCGTGTGGAGAGCATGGCGCGGCCGTTGGATGTGTCCAAATAAAGGGTTTGACCGGGAAAAATCAGGTGCGGGTTGCGAATTTCGGCCAGGTTCATGCCCCACAGCTCGGGCCAGCGCCAGGGGCCCTTGAGAAAGAGGCGGGAAATCGCCCACAGCGTGTCGCCAGGCCGCACGGTGTAACTGTCAGGCGCGTTCGGCGCCAACTCAGACAGCGCCACACCGGCCTGCGCCACTTGGTTGGCGGTGGCGCGCTGGCCGGGCGTGATCGGGAAATTGGGCTCGCTCTGGGCCCAGGCGACGCTGCTCATCAGACCGCCCGCCAGAGCACAAAGGCCAACCAGCGGGCGCAGTGGGCGCAGGGAAAAAAAAGCGGCAGGCGAGGCGTGATGGATAGGCATGAGAGAGTCCTGGGGCGTGCGCGGCCGGTCAAACGGGGTACTGGCGGAAGGTCCAGCGTGTGATCGCGCCAGCGTTTGGGTCTTGACAAGTCGCATGGAATTCTGAGCTCAAGCCTTGGATTAGGCCATGTTGATGGCCCATGGCGGCAACGCCACGTTTGAAAACTGGCGAAAATAGAGGCAAATTCTCTCCCCTTTGATGGGGGCTTCCGAACACCCAACCGCTCGTCACCGACGGATGGAGCCATTCGATCCCCGAGCTTGTCATGAACGACGCCCAACCTCTGCCCATTCTGTGTTTTCCCGATCCCCGCCTGCACACCGTGGCGCGCCCGGTGGTCACGGTCGACGCGCGCATCCGCGAGCTGATCGAACGCATGTTGGCCACCATGTATGAGGCCAATGGCATCGGCTTGGCCGCCACCCAGGTCGACGTGCATGAGCAGCTGGTGGTGATTGATGTGAGCGAAGAGCGCAACCAACCGATGGTGCTGATCAACCCGACCATCGAATGGGCCAGCTCCGAGCGGCGCAAGGGCGAAGAAGGTTGCCTGTCGGTGCCTGGCATTTACGACGGTGTGGAGCGCTCAATGGCGGTGCGGGTGCGCGCGCTTGATGCGGCTGGCAAGCCACACACGGTTGATGCCGAGGGCATGCTCGCGGTGTGCATTCAACACGAGATGGACCACCTGCTGGGCAAGGTGTTTGTTGAGTACCTCTCGCCGCTCAAGCGCAACCGCATCAAAAGCAAATTGGTCAAGGCGCAGCGCGAAGTGGAACGCGCCTGATGGGCGGCAGACTGCGCGCTGCGGCCCGCGCCATCGGCCTGGGGCTGGTGGTGTTCTTGGCAGGTTGTTCGCTGATGCCCGAGCGCGTGCCGCTGGGCGCCACCCGCGCAGAGATCGAGTCCCGTCTGGGCCAGCCCACAGGGGTTTATGCGTTGGCCGATGGCACGCGGTTGCAGTACTCGCGCCAGCCTGCCGGGCAGCAGGTTTACAACCTCGATTTGGGCGCCGATGGTCGGCTGCGCCAGCTTGAGCAGGTGATGGATGGGGGCTGGCTGCAGCGCATTGAGGTTGACCGCTGGACCCGCGAAACCGCGCTGATGAACCTGGGCCGCCCGGCGCTGATCGAGCGCGTGGCGCGTTGGAGTGGCGACATCTGGACCTACCGGTTTCTGGAAGCCACTGGGTCGCGGCAGGTGCATCTGCAATTGGATGGCGTGGGCGTGGTGCGCCGGGTGGTTTTCACCGACGAGCCGCTGCCTGACGATCGGGCGGATTTCGCGCATTGAGCGCTGACCGTTCCTCACACTCCTTGCCCATGAGAATCATTTTTGCCGGTACACCGGCATTCGCTCGCGTCGCTTTGGAGCAGCTGCATGCCGCTGGCATTGAGATCGCGCTGGTGCTCTCGCAGCCCGATCGGCCCGCCGGGCGCGGCATGAAGCTACAGGCCTCGCCCGTGAAGCAGTTTGCGCTGGCGCACGGCATCGCGGTGGCCCAGCCGCGCAGCCTGCGGCTGGATGGCAAATACCCCGAAGACGCAGCGGCCGCGAGCGAGGCCATTGCCGGCGCCCAGGCCGATGCGATGGTGGTTGCCGCCTACGGCCTGATCCTGCCGCAGTGGGTGCTGGATGCCATGGGCGTGGCCGGGTCGTCTCAAGTCGCTCAAGCCTCCTCGGTGGGCAGCGCACCTCGCGAAGCGGGAAGTGGGGGGGCATTGGGTCTGGGGTGTTTCAACATCCATGCTTCCTTGCTGCCGCGCTGGCGCGGCGCGGCACCCATCCACCGCGCGATCGAGGCGGGCGACACGCAGACCGGTGTGACCATCATGCAGATGGACGCGGGGCTGGACACCGGCGACATGCTGCTGCTTGAATCGCTGGCGATCGGCCCCGACGACACCACCGCCCGCCTGCACGACCGCCTCGCCGCGCTCGGTGCGCGTTTGATGGTCGATGCGCTGGCACTCGCTGCCAGCGGCGGTCTGCAACCGGTGGTGCAACCCGCCGAGGGTGTGACCTACGCGCACAAGATCGAGAAGGCCGAGGCCGCGATCGACTGGCGGCAGTCGGCAGACGCGATCGAACGGCGCGTGCGCGCCTTCGATCCGTTTCCTGGCGCGCAGGCTGTGTTGGCGGGCGAAACGATCAAGCTGTGGTCGGCGCGGGTGCATCCCACCGGGACCGCCAGCGCGCTGGGTGAGGTGTTGCCTGGTCAGGTGCTGGCGGCGGGTGCTCAGGGCATCTGTGTGCAAACCGGCGATGGCGTGCTGCAAATCACCGAGCTGCAACGCCCGGGCGGCAAGCGCTTGCCCGTGGGCGAGTTCCTGCGTGGTCACCGCATCGAGGCTGGCCAGGTGTTCGAGGCCTTGTTGGCCCAGGAGCCGCGCTGATGTTTTTTCAAAAGGAGTTGCGCCGCCAGCCCGAGTTCTGGGAAGGCGTGCGCGACCAGAGCCATGTGTCCATGGGCATCGCCGCCTGGGGGCTGATGACCGGTGTGGCGATGGTGGAGTCGGGGCTGTCGGTGCTGGAGGCGGTGCTGATGACGCTGATCGTCTTTGCTGGCAGCGCGCAACTGGCCGCTGTGCCCATGCTGGTGGGCGGCGCGCCGTTGTGGGTGATCGTGGCCGCCGCGTTCTGTGTGAACCTGCGCTTCGTGGTGTTCTCGGCCCACCTGCGGCCGTACATGATGCATTTGCCGCTGTGGCAGCGCCTGGTCAGCGGCTATGTGATGGTGGACCTGACCTATGTGTTCTTCACCCGGCGCTTCCCGGTGCCCGGCACCACGTCGCAAGAACGGCTCAGCCAGCAGGCCTACATGATGGGGAACTGCGCCATCAACTACCTCGCCTGGATGGGCGCCAGCCTAGTCGGGATCGCCTTGTCCAACGCGATCCCGACGGCCTGGGGACTGGGTTTTGCCGGCATTCTGGCGCTGGTCGGCGTGCTCTCGTCCATGGCCAATTCGGGTCTGCGCATGGTGTCGGTCGGCGTGGCCGGCACCGCTGCTGTGGCGGCCTGGGCGCTGCCGCTGAAGCTCAACATTGTGGTGGCGATTGCCAGCGCGGTGGCGGTGTGTCTGGTGATCGAAGCGGTGCGCGCGCCACGCGATCCTTCGGGAGCGCAGCGTGTTTGACATTGATCTGCGCACCGGGATCACCATCGTCGCGTTGGGCGTGTTGAGTGTGCTCACCCGCAGCCTGTTCTTCATCTCCAGCCGGCCGTGGACGCTGCCGCGCTGGGCCCAGCGCGGTTTGAATTACGCACCGATCGCTGCGCTGGCCGCTGTGGTCGTGCCCGAGATCGTGATGGCGCAGGGCGCGTTCATCAACACCTGGCAAGACGCCCGGTTGTTCGCCGTGGCCGCAGGCCTGGCCTGGTTTGCCTGGCAGCGCGGTGTGCTCGGCACCATCGTGGCGGGCATGGCGGTGTATTTGCCGTTGCGATTGGGCTTGGGCTGGTAACTTTTCAGCTTTGCGCCATCCTGGGCAAGGCCAACCGCCAGCCAGCCCAGGACACGCCACCGCAGATCAGCAGCGTCCACAGGGTGTGGCTGGGGTAATGGGCGCCGCGCACCGTTTGCACCGCGCCGGCGAAGAGACCGGCAAGGAGCAGGGCGGCGAGCCACCACCGGCCGACGGCAGGCGCGCGATGCGTTCCCTGCGGTGGCAGCAACCACGGCAAGCACAAGCCGAGGAAAGCAAAACCGCTGGACGCGTGGCCGCCGGGAAAGCAGCGGCCCGAGCCGCCATCGCTGCCCACCCCAAGGCGCCAGTGCGACACGTAGCGCGCGGTACCGCCGAACATTTGCAGGTCCCCGGGGGCAGCTGGTCTGGCTGGCGTTTTTCACCAGGTTGACTGCCAGCAGACTCAGCGTCACCAGCAGCACCAGAGCGAGCCGCTCGCGCCGAGGCAATCGGAGGGCAGTCAGGCGGGGCAGGTTCCAGCGCGTTGGCCACAGCGCCCAAACCCACATCAGCAAATACAAGCCCACGAACAGCTGGCGCCAGGCCTCGTGAAGCATCTGTTTCAGGAACCACTGGTTTTGCAGCGGGAAACCGCTCGCCGTGCCCAGCCACCGCATCACCGGCAGGTCGGCGCCGCTCAGGTCCCACAACAAAGTGAACGCCAGCAACAGCAACAGCCACCGGGCCACCGGATGCGCGGTTCGGGCCGGTGAGGCGAGCAGGTTGGCGGACACGGTGTTGGGCATGGGCCGACAGTGTGGTGGCGCGACGTTAAGGCGCGCTTAACGGGAACGTCGCTCGCGCTGCGCTCACGAACCCACGCGCCAGATAATGGGCCGAAGGGGCCAGCTTGGCCTTCGACAATTTCAACGGACCCAACATGCGCGCCTTGGTGGTGGAAGACGATCCCGGCATTGCCAGCGGCCTGGTGGCCTCGTTGCGCCAAGCCGGTTATGCGGTGGACCAATGCGCGACGATGGACGCCGCCTGGGCCGCGCTGTCGGTGGAGCCGTTCGACGTGATGCTGCTCGACCTCGGTCTGCCCGATGGCGACGGGCTGGACTTGTTGGCCCGGCTGCGCCGCGTGGCGCCGAATGCCACAGGCACGGGGCCGCAGCCCGACATGCCGGTGCTCATCATGACCGCGCGCGATGGTGTGAGCGACCGCATCAGCGGCTTGGACAGCGGCGCCGACGACTACATCGTCAAACCGTTCGATGCCAACGAGCTGCTGGCCCGCCTGCGCGCCATGCTGCGCCGGGCCAGTGGGCGAAGCAAACCGGTGATCGAACACGGCGAGATCACACTCGACCCGGCGGCGCACACGGTGCAACGGAGCGGCGTGCCGGTTTCGCTGGGCGCCAAGGAATTTGCGCTGCTGCTCACGTTGCTGCAGGCCAGCCCCAATGTGCTGTCGAAATCGCGGCTGGAGTCAGCGCTTTATGGGTTTGGCGAAGGGCTGGAGAGCAACGCTTTGGAGGTGCATGTGCACCACCTGCGGCGCAAGTTGGGCGAGTCGTTGATCAAGACGGTGCGCGGCGTGGGCTATTTCGTGCCGCCGGTCGACCGCGTCGCCAACGGGGAGCTTCAACCATGAGCGCGGCTGACACATCCGCACAGCGCCTGCAGCCAGTTGACTCAACCGACGCACTGGCGCCGCTGACGTCTGGTGCGCGCCCGCGACCCGCCCTGTGGCGCCATCTCTGGAGCTGGACTTTCGGCGCCGTGCTCGTGGTGTGGATCACGCTGGTCGCAGTGGCATGGTCGACCGGTTTTCGCGAGGCGCGCAAGTTCATCGACGGCCAGCTGGTGGCCACCGCGCAGCTCTGGCTGGCCACCTCGCCCGCAGACAAGCCGGTACCGCCGCCCAAAACGGTGGGCGTCGATGACGAATACATCCCCGATCTGGCGGTGCTGGCCTGGACCGATGGCGCACTTGACACCGACACCCACCAGCTCGCCGCCGGGATTGAGCTCGACCGCTTGACGCGGCCCGGCCTGAGCGACGTCGTCTACACCAATGGCAACGGCCCGCGCGACTGGCGCGCCTATGTGATCGAGCAGACACAAGGCGAGCGCGTGCGGCGCGTGGCCGTGCTGGTGGACAAGGCCGAGCGCCATGCCTTGGGGCTGGACATGGCGGAACACGTGGCCCTGCCTGCTTTGCTGCTGCTGCCGCTGGTGGCGCTGGTGCTGTGGTGGACCATCCGGCGTGGCTTGCGCCCGCTTGAGCGGCTCTCGCGCGAGGTCGCCGAGCTCAACAGCGCCGCTGGCGAGCGGCTGGACGGCGCGCACCGCCATCAAGAATTCGTGAGCACCGTGTCCGCCATCAACACATTGGTTGACAGCCTGCAGGCGCAGGCCGAGCGCGAGCGCGCGTTTGCCTCGGACGTGGCGCACGAGCTGCGCACGCCGCTGGCCGCCATCGCACTGCAAGCCAGCGTGGCGCAGCACGAACCCACGCCCGAGCGGCTGGAACAGTTGGAGCAGGAGGCCCTGCGCGCCGGGCGCATCTTGTCGCAACTGCTGGACCTGGCCCGTGCACAACGGCACGGCGGCCCCGGCGAGGCAGGGCATCCGCCGGCGGCACTGGATCTGGCCGAGGTGGCCGCAGAGCTGGTGGCCGAGCACGCGCCCCAAGGCCACGCCAGCGGACACGAGCTGTCGCTGCTGTCACCCGCCGAGCCGGTGCGGGTGCACGCCGCGCCCATGCTGGTGGAGCTGGCGCTGCGCAACCTGATCGCCAACGCCCTGCGCCACACGCCGCCAGACACGCAGATCGTGGTCGCGGTCTGGCGAAGCAGCGACGCGCAAGGCGTCTCGGTCAGCGACGACGGCCAGCGCCCGGGCGCTGCGCCACCCCATGTCAGCAGCGATGGCCTGGGGTTGGGCCTGCGGCTGGTCGAGCGCCTGGCCGAGCAAATGGGCGCGCGCCTGGAGCGCAGCGCTGGCACAGCGCCCATGACCACCTGCTTCAGCCTGCGCTGGCCGCGCTGAGCGCTGCGATTGCGCGGGTGGCAAGGCGAGGTTTTGCCATGCCGAAAACCTCCCGAGATCGGGATGCCCGCGCCACGCGGAACTTGCCCAGCATGGCCATAAGGTTGACTTAACCACCGCTGCCCACACTCCGCGCTCCAGAGTTTTCTGGTGCCCGTTGGTGTCTCATGTCTGCTGCTTCCCTGTCGTTCGCGCGTGCCGTGCCGTCCTCTGCGGTGGTTGCACCGGTGCGCCGCCCCATTCAAGCCGTCTGGTTGATCGCGCTGTGGCTGGCTGGCCCTGGCAACCTGCCGCTGTGGCACCGCATTTTTGCGCTCGACGACACCCTGGCCCACCGCCTGGCCTTGCTTGCCGGCCTGGGCTTCGTGGTGGCCAGCGCCACCGCCGCCTTGCTCTCGCTCTTGGCCTGGCCGCGCGTGTTCCGCCCGGCCGCCACCGCGCTGGTGCTGGTGGCCGCGTTCAACACCCACTTCATGTGGCAATACGGCGCGGTGATCGACCCGACCATGATCGCCAACGTGGTCCACACCGACGCCCGCGAGGTGCGCGACCTGCTCTCGCTGCGCCTGCTCGGCACCGCGTTGCTGGTGGCCGGGCCGCCGCTGTGGTGGCTTTGGCGGCGTCCGATCGCTGCGCGACCTTGGTGGCGCCAGACCGGGCGCAATGTGGCGGGCGTGGTCACCGGTCTGCTGCTCGTGGTGGCCGTGGGCCTGCTGAGCTACCAGGGCCTGGCCTCGCTGATGCGCAACCACAAAAGCGTGCGCTACATGATCAACCCGCTCAACAGCGTGTACGCCGCCGGCCGGGTTGCCGCCGACCAGCTGCCGCAGCAGGTGCGCACGCTGCAACCGGTGGGCGAAGACGCAGCGCTTGGCGCGGGCTACGCCACCCAGCAGCGGCCGCCGCTGCTGATGCTGGTGGTGGGCGAGACCGCCCGCGCGCAAAACTGGGGCCTGAACGGCTACGCGCGCGACACCACGCCTTCGCTCAAGCGCTGGCAGGCGCAGGGCGGTCTGGTGAACTTTTCGCAGGTGAGTTCCTGCGGCACCAACACCCATGTGTCGCTGCCCTGCATCTTCTCTTCCCTGACCCGCAAGCAGGGCGGCGACAAAACCCCCACCCAGGAAAACCTGCTTGACGTGTTGCAGCGCGCCGGCCTCGCCGTGCTCTGGCTGGACAACCAGTCGGGCTGCAAGGGCGTGTGCGAGCGCGTGCCCCATGCCAGCACGCAAGCGATGAACCTGCCCGGCCTGTGCGCCGACGGCGAGTGTTTTGACGAAGCCCTGCTGAGCGGACTGGACGAGCGCATCGCCGCCCTCGATCCGGTGCGCCGCGCGCGCGGCGTGGTGCTGGTGCTGCACCAAATGGGCAGCCACGGCCCCGCTTACGCCCAACGCACGCCAGCCGAGCGCAAACCGTTCACGCCCGAGTGCACCAGCAACACGCTATCAAGCTGCGCGCCCGACCAGCTGGTCAACGCCTTTGACAACACCATCGCCTACACCGACCATTTCCTCGATCAGTCGCTGCTGTGGCTGCAGCAGCAGGCCAAGGCGGGCCAGTACGACACAGGACTGATTTACGTGTCGGATCACGGTGAGTCGCTGGGCGAAAACGGCCTCTACCTGCACGGCGTGCCTTACGCCTTCGCGCCCGAACAGCAAACCCATGTGCCCATGGTCGCCTGGCTCTCACCCGCGCTGCAGCAGCGCAGCGGTGTGCGCGCCGACTGCCTGCGCCAGCGCGCGGCTGAGCCGCTGTCGCACGACAGCCTGTTTCACACCGTGCTGGGGCTGATGGACGTGTCAACCCGCGCGCACGACAAGACGCTTGATGCGGCAGCACCTTGCCGTTCGTAGGCACCCCCAACGTCCCCACAGGTGTTGGGTGTTCGTTGGCCTGCGCCTCACCCCTGTCACACACGTCGTCTGTAATGCGCGACAACGCCGAGCTGCCCCCTTCCGCTCCCACCCGATGCAAAGCCCATCCCATGCCCAACGCCGGGCAACCCGAACTTGAACGCGCTCAACGAACACCTGTTTCTCTGGCTCAACCTGGGTCGGCACGACCCCGCCTGGCTGATGGACCTAGCCCGTTTTGGCAGCACCGTGTGGCCCACCGCGGTGTTGATCACCGTGCTGGCGGCCATCGTGGTCGGGCCGGGCCGCTGGCGCAGCGCCGCGTTGCACATGCTGCTGGCCATGCTGCTGGCCTGGCTCATCGTGCGTGGCATCTCCACCACCTGGCCCATGCCCCGGCCGTTTGTGCTCAACCTGGGGGAGCAGTGGCTGGCCAAAGAGCCGTCGGCCAGTTTTCCCAGCAGCCACGCCAGCATCGCGTGGGCGATCAGCGCTGCCGCCGTATGGTGGGTCCGCCACCCGCTGCTCATCTCTGGCTTTTTGCTCAGCGCGCTGCTGGTGGCGTGGAGCCGGGTGGCGTTGGGCGTGCATTTCCCGACAGACATGGCCGCAGGCATGGTGGTCGGCGTGTTGGCCGCCTGGGCCACCTGGCGGCCAACACGCTGGCTCGCGTGCCGCTTGGGCTCAGGGTTTGAGGAAGCGGTCACCGCTCCCAAGTGAGTTTCATCCTCCCGGGGCACGCTTTTACAATCTGGGCCACCTAACCAAGCCGTCCCCAGACCCATGCAATTCCTTCGCTTCTCCGACCTCTGCGCCAGCGGTCAAGCCAACGGCAAACGCGTCTTCATCCGCGCCGACCTCAATGTGCCCCAGGATGACCAGGGCCGCATCACCGAAGACACCCGCATCCGCGCCAGTATCCCGGCCATCCAGATGGCGCTGGACGCTGGCGCTGCCGTCATGGTCACCAGCCACCTGGGCCGGCCCACCGAAGGCGCGTTCAAACCCGAAGACTCGCTGGCGCCGGTGGCCGCGCGCCTGGGCCAGCTCATGGACCGCTCGGTGCGTCTGGTCAGCAACTGGATCGATGGCGATTTTTCTGTGGCGCCCGGTGAGGTGGTGTTGCTGGAAAACTGCCGCCTGAACAAGGGCGAAAAGAAGAGCGACCCCGAGCTCGCCAAGAAACTCGGCGCGCTGTGCGACATCTTTGTGCACGACGCCTTCGGCACCGCCCACCGCGCCGAAGGCACCACCTACGGCATCGCCGAGACCGCGGCGATCGCTTGCGCCGGTCCGCTCTTGGCCGCCGAGATGGACGCGATTTCCAACGCGCTGGCGAACCCGAAGCGCCCTTTGATCGCCATCGTCGCCGGCAGCAAGGTGAGCACCAAACTCACCATTCTGAAAAGCCTCTCCGCCCATGTGGACGGCCTCATCGTGGGCGGCGGTATCGCCAACACCTTCATGCTCGCCGCCGGTTTGAAGATCGGCAAGAGCCTGGCCGAACCCGATCTGCTGGACGAAGCCAAGGCCGTGATCGAGTCGATGAAAGCACGCGGCGCGGCGGTACCGATCCCCACCGACGTCGTCACCGCCAAGACCTTCAGCGCCGACGCCGAGGCCACAGTGAAAGCCGCCACCGACGTCGCCGACGACGATCTGATCCTCGACATCGGCCCCAAGACTGCCAAGCTGCTGGCCGAGCAGCTGATGCAGGCCGGCACCATCGTCTGGAACGGCCCGGTGGGCGTGTTCGAGTTCGAGGCGTTCGAGAACGGCACCAAGACGATTGCCAAGGCCATTGCCGAATCCAGTGCGTTCAGCATGGCTGGCGGTGGCGACACGCTGGCCGCCATTGCCAAGTACGGCATCGAGAAGCAGGTGGACTGCATCTCCACCGGCGGTGGCGCGTTTCTGGCGGTGCTGGAAGGCAAAACGCTACCGGCGTTTGAGGTGCTGGCGCGGCGGGCGAAGCGTTGATGGTGCGTTGAGGGCGCGCTGAGGGTGCGTTGATCAAGACCGACCGACAGGAGGTGCCGCCTTCGACACAGCCCCTGGCTTTGAGAACAAGCGCTGAACGGCCTTGCGCAACTCCTCCAAGATCAGCACCGATGACGCGACGCCCACAGCCATTGCCCACTGGCCCGCGCTGAGGTCGGTGGTGCCGAAAATGGTCTGCGCGGGCGGCCAGTGCACAGCCAGCACCTGCATCCCGAGCACAGCCGTCAGCGACAGCCAAAGCATGCGGTTTGTGAAAAACCCCCGGTTGAAGGTCGAGCCGTATTCGACGCGGGCATTGAAGACGTTGAAGAACTGGAACAGCACGAAGGTCGTGAAGGCAAGTGTCAAGGCGCTGGCCTCTTGACCGTTGTTCAGCGCGTACTGCAGCACACCGAGTGTGCCCAGCATCATCACCAGACCGAAGCTTGCAACCCGCCCCAGGCGCGACCACGGCAGCACCGGCTCGCTGCGACGGCGCGGTGCGTCGTTCATGATGCCCGCGCGTTCCGCGTCGAGCGCAAGGGACACCGCTGGCGGCCCGTCCATGATCATGGCCACCCAGAGAATCTGGATCGGGGTGAAGGGCTCCGGCAGACCGAGAAGCGACGCGACGAAGACCGTCAGGATCGCGCCAACGGTGGTCGACAGCTGGAAGCGGATGAACTTCAGGATGTTGTCGTAGAGTCCTCGGCCTTGCTTGATGGCACCGACGATGGTGGCGAAGTTGTCGTCGGTCAGCACCATGGTCGCGGCCGATCGGGCCACCTCGGTGCCGCCCACGCCCATCGCGATGCCAATGTCGGCGGCCTTGAGCGCCGGTGCGTCGTTGACGCCGTCTCCGGTCATCGCCACCACATGGCGCTTGGCCTGCAGGGCCTGGACGAGCATCACCTTGTGCTGGGGCGTCACGCGGGCGAAAACGGCGGTGCTGTCGATGGCTGCCCCGAGCGCGTGCGTATCCATGCGGTCGAGTTCGGCACCGGCCAAGGCGTTGCCTTGCAGCCCCAACTCGCGCGCGATCGCCCCCCCCGTGTCGCGGTGGTCACCGGTGATCATCTTGACCGCGATGCCTGCGGCCTGGCGCCTGGCAATCGCCTGCCGGGCTTCGAGCCGGGGCGGGTCCATCAAACCGATCAAGCCCACAAAGCTGAGCTCTTGGACCCAGGCCGTCAGGTCACTTTGGGCGCTGAACGCGGTTGCCTCAACGGTGCGTGAAGCGATCAGCAGGCCGCGCAAGCCGCGCGCAGCCATCGCTTGGTACTCGGCGTTGATGGTGTTCACCTGCCTTGTGTCGAGTAGCGCTTCGCCTTCAGTATCGAGCCAGCGCGTGCAGCGCGCCAGTAGCACGTCCGGCGCGCCCTTGACGAACACGCGAACGTGCTCGCTGTCGCCGTCGCTGTTGCGGTGGAAGGTGGCCATGAACTTGTGCGCCGAGTCGAACGGGATTTCGGCGATGCGTGGGCAGTCAGCCAGTGCCGCATCATGGTCGATTCCGCCCTTGGCCGCCAACGCCAGCAAAGCGGCCTCGGTCGGGTCGCCGATGGCGCGTCCATCGTCGATTCGGCTGTCGTTGCAGGCGACCAGTGGCAACAGCAGCGGCAGCAGAAGTGTCGCCAGTGGCGTTGCAGGATCGGGCAACGCCGACTCGTCACCTTGCACATGGATCTCGCCAGCCTTGCTGTAGCCTTCTCCCGAAACATCGAAATGGCGACCGCGAAAGTGGAACGTGCGGGTCGTCATCTGGTTGGGCGTCAAGGTGCCGGTCTTGTCCGAACAGATCACGGTGGTGCAGCCCAAGGTCTCGACGCTGGACAGGCGCTTGACCACAGCGCGCTGCTGCGCCATCCGGCGCATGCCCAGGGCCAGCGTCACCGTCACCACCACCGGCAAGCCTTCCGGCACCGCGGCAATCGCCAGCGCGATGGACGCCAGCACCGCGTGCGCGAGGTCGGCGCCACGCAACATCTGCATCACGAACAGCAGGCTGACCAGGCCGACAGCCACAGCACCCAGGCGTTTGCCCAACTGGTCGATCTGCAGCTGCAAGGGGCTGGGCACCTGCGCCGTGGCGGCGAGCTGTTGCGACAGGCGGCCCATCTCGGTCTGCAAGCCGGTGGCGGTCACCAGCATTTCGGCTCGCCCGCGTGTCACCAGGGTGTTCATGTAGGCCATATTCAGACGGTCACCGATGGCGAGATCGGCAACATCGAGCCGGTCGGGCGTTGGCAGAGGGTTGACTTGCTTGTGGCTCGGCACCGATTCGCCTGTCAGCGTGGACTCGTCGATGTCCAGATTCACGGCCAGCACCAGCCGGCCGTCCGCAGGCACGCGGTCACCGGCTTCCAGCAGCACGAGGTCGCCGCACACCAGCGCTTGGGCATCGAGTTCGAGCTTTTTTCCATCGCGGCGCGCATGGGTTTTTTGCGGCAACATCTTGCTCAAGGTCGCCAAGCTGCGCTCGGCGCGAAATTCTTGGTAGAAGCCGACGAAGGCATTGATCACCACCACGGCCAAGATGACACCGGCGTCACGAACATTGCCGATCAGCGCGGCCAAAGCAGCCGCACCAATCAGAATCAGAATCAGCACGCTCTTGAACTGACTCAACAACAGCCACCAAGGCGAGCGGGGCGCTGGCGCTGCAAGTCGATTGGCGCCGCCGGATTGCAATCGACTCGCCGCTTCGGTTGCGCTCCAACCCGATGCTGGGTCCACGGCCAGACGCTCCGCCACTTCAGCGACCGCTGCGCCATGCCAAGGCACCTCGCCAGCGGTGCCGCCCGTACCGCTGCTAGGGCCTGCGCGGCGGCAGCGGAAATGGGCGGCGCATGGTTGCTCATGGCGCACTGTTCCACGCGACGAATCGAGGCGTCTGTGCGCTGTCGAACGCTGCACCCCCAACTGCCAGATGGAACGCATGCCGTTCGTTTCAAATGTTCGGTGGCGCACCGACACTTTGGACGGGAGGGCACAATGTGGCTTGCGAGCTGTTCAGCCACCAGCACGATGGCGTGCCAAAAGTCGCGTCGGCGCCACAACCGGAGCCATGATCGACGCCGCTCGGGCCTTGCAGAACAGTCGCGATCCTGAGCACACCAGACAGTTCAGCTTGGAGCAGCGCGACGATGAAAATTCCCAAGCTGTACACGGTCATGGTTGCCGCGTGCGCCGTCGCAGTCACGCTGGCAAGCGGCGTCATAGCCTACACCTTCATTGGTGGTGAGACCAAGATCGAGCGCCGTATCGAGCAATTGCACGCGATCGACGAACCGCAGTTCCGGCATGAACTGGGCGTGCTGCTCGGTCCGCAATTCGTCGGCGGCAACCGGCACCGCGTATTGCTCAACGGCGACGAGATCTTTCCGGCCATGCTGGGTGCCATTCGCGCTGCCACCACCACGATCACGTTCGAGAGCTACATCTACTGGTCGGGCGACATCGGTAGCGAGTTTGCGCAGGCATTTGCCGAGCGTGCGCGCAGCGGCGTGAAGGTGCATGTGCTGCTCGACTGGATTGGCAGCGCCAAGATGGACCAAAGTCTGCTCGACGAGATGACGACCGCTGGCGTCCAGATTCACAAGTTCCACCCGCCGCACTGGTCGCACCTGGCCCACCTGAACAACCGCACCCACCGCAAGTTGCTGGTTGTCGATGGCCGGATCGGCTTCACCGGCGGCGTGGGCATCGCGCCGCAATGGACCGGCAAGGCGCAAGACCCCGAACATTGGCGCGACACGCACTTTCAGGTTGAAGGCCCGGTGGTGGCGCAGATGCAGGCCGTGTTTCTCGACAACTGGATCAAGGTCAGCGGCGAAGTCCTGCACGGTCCGGCGTACTTCCCGCCCCTCACCGAAGTTGGCAGCAGCCCGGCGCAGATGTTCAGCAGCTCGCCCGGTGGTAGCAGCGAGCGCATGCAGCTGATGTACCTGCTGTCGATCACCGCTGCCTCGCGCTCGATCGATCTCTCGGCGGCCTATTTCGTCCCCGACGACCTGACCTCCAACGCCCTTGTGGCGGCAATGAAGCGCGGCGTCAAGCTGCGCATCGTCGTGCCCGGCCCGCACATGGACGTCGATATCGTGCGCAGCGCCTCGCGAGCGCAATGGGGTCCGCTGCTGGCTGCGGGCGCGCTGATTGCCGAATACCAGCCAACGATGTACCACTGCAAGGTGATGATCGTCGACGGCCTGCTGGTGTCGGTGGGCTCGACCAATTTCGACAACCGCTCGTTCCAACTCAATGACGAAGCGACGCTGAACATCCTGGATGCCGAGTTCGCGGCGCAGCAGACCCAGATTTTTGAAGACGATTTGCGCCTGTCGCGCACAGTCAGCCTGGCCCAGTGGCGCGCACGGCCGTGGCAGGAACGGCTGGCCGAGCGCTTCGCCTCGCTGATTGGCTCACAACTTTGATTCGTGAACAGGTTTCGCGTTGCAACGCAGCGTGCCCTGCTCGTTGGCGCCTCCAAGACCCTGCGATGCGACAGCTCCGCTGCGCACCGACCCCGCGCCAGCGAGCGAGGCACTGCACGCGGCATTGAAGAGCCCAACATGCGCAGACCTGAACGCACAACCGGCTCGTAAAACGCCTGACCATTCCCCCAGCCAACAGCCAACAGCCAACAGCCAACAGCAAACAGCAAACCTTGCATCCGCGGCTCACCGTTTCACCAACGCCCTCGCCACCTGCAGCCAAACCACCGCCCAGGCTGCGCCAAACGCCCAGCCACCCACCACATCGGTGGCCCAGTGCACACCCAGCGCGACGCGGCTGATGCCGACCAGCAACGTGACGAGACTGGCGATCAGCAAGATGTAGATGCGCTCTCGGGTGCGGTGTCGGGTGGCCGCGATCAGCGCGCCCATGGTCAGGAAGGCGATGGCCGACATGCTTGCGTGTCCGCTGGGAAAGCTCAGGCCCGACACGGTGAGCTCGGCAAAGGCGAGATCGGGGCGGGCGCGACCGAACAAGCCTTTGGTGAGGCTCACCAGCGCAGAACCCGACACCATGGCCACCAGCACCAAAGCGGCCATGCGCCGCGAGCCGAACAGCGCCAAGTAGATCACGGTCACGGCTGTGATCAGGGTCATCACCACCGTGCTGCCCAGGCTGGTGAGGTCGCGCATGATCAGGGTCAACAGAGGGTATTGGCTGCGAAGCGTTTGCGCCAGAAGCAACACCCGCTGGTCAAAACCTTGCGTCTCGCCTTCCAGCACTTCCCAACCCAGTTCCAGAAACGCGAAGGCCATGGCGGCGACAAAAGCACCCGCGAGCAAGGGCCACAGCAGGTTTCGAGACGGGTCACTTGACGGGCCGCCGCGGGGGTCTTTTAGGGAAGGTTTCATGGTGTGTTGGGCCTCGAATCGATCTCAATGTGTCGGTGACATCTTGCGCGTTGGAATCCGCAGCACCGCCCCGGCCCCGATCACCCCGCCGTCAACAGCACGCCTTGCAACACCGCCTGCCCTCAAAGCCTCAGGCGGACAAAGCGACCATCAGCGCCATCGACACCAGCGCCACAGTTTTGACTCACTGCATCAGAATGTTTTGCGGAGCGACAGGTTGGGAAACCCGGCGAAGTGCGGAACAGTGTGTGTGCTGACGGGTTGGCTGGGAGGTGATTGAGCAGGCTCTGATGCGAAATGGCGTGGAAGTTCCTGCCCGTTTGGAACCCCCCCCCCAGCGTCAGAGGCGTTGTCGCCTCGACAGATCAACCCAGACGGTAACGATGAAAACCGGACCTGGCTCGCAACGACCAGAAAAGCACATGAAAACTCCCTGATATCGGCTATTCGATTTTTCAGCGAATCGTTAAATTGTGGCGAATGTGACCATGTGTTCGGTAGCGCACATACCAATAAGCGCCGTCGCAAACCAGTCGACAGCGGAAAAAGCATGGCTCAGAAGCTGGGCCTGTCAGCAAACCAAACTTGAAGCTGTTGTGTTCAAAAAACCTCAAAGTACCCCCTTGGCTGGTGGGCGCATTCGGCCTGTTGGTCGTGTTGCTCTTGGCCCTCGGTGGCCTCAGCGTCATTCGCGCTGTGGCGCTGGAGCCAACGCGCCGAATTTCATCAAAGGCGTGGCCAACCTGCGCGGCGTGATCGCGACCATCGTCGACCTGCGGCTGAAATTCGGCCTCGCCGACACGGCGCTGGACGGTAGGACCGTGACCACCGTGCTCAACGTGGCGCAGCGCGTGGTGGCGGACTCGGTGTCTGACTGTTACAACTCAACGCCCAGCAGTCTTGGCCTGCGCCCGAATTCAACCGCGTCGTCTCCGACAACCACATCACTGGCTTTGACACCGTGATGCGAGGCGAGGTGCAGCGCATGCTGGTCCTCGTTGACATCGAACAACCATTGTCCAGCGTGGAGATGGGGCTGGTGGATGCTGCAGCCAAAGCGCACTGATTTCCAACCCTCAAACGATCAACCCCCAACTTCCTTGGAAAGCCAAATGAATTCGATATCCAATCTAACCGTGTCTCGCCGCCTCGCCTTGGCATTCGGCGCGGTCATAGCAATCTTCTTAAGTGTGGCGGCCGTGGCGCTGTATTCCGGCAGCAAACTGGCCGAAGCCGATAAGTGGACAACCCACACCTACAAGGTGCTCGGCACTGCCGACCACATGCTGAGGGCCATGATCAACATGGAAACCGGTACCCGCGGCTTTTCAATTGCAGGTGAGGACCGATTCCTTGAGCCGTGGACCCAGGGATTGCTGGCGTTCGATGCCTCTTGGGCTGAGGCCAAGCAATTGACCGCGGACAATCCAGAGCAGCAAAAGCGTCTGGACGACATGAAGTCGAAGAGCAACGATTTCGTGGGAGTTGCCAAATCAATGATCCAACTGCGGCGCGATGTGACCAGCGGCAAGAAGACCATGCCTGAATTTGTCGCTGAATTCGGCTTGGGCAAGGACAAGGCCGCAATGGATGGCTTCCGAGCCTTGCAAGGCGACTTCGACAAGGCTGAGCGTGACCTCCTGGTCACTCGCAGTGCAGCGGCCGAGGCCATGCGCGCCATGGCTCGCACTGCGATGATCATGGGCTCGATCCTCGCGCTGTTGGTTGCTGCTGGCTTGGGTCTGTGGGTCACACGCTCGATCACTCGTCAACTCGGCGGCGAGCCTGACTATGCTGCCCACGTGGCCAGCGAGATCGCCACGGGTAACCTCGCCATCGACGTGCGGGTGCGCGTTGGCGACACGTCCAGCCTGATGGCTGCGATGAAGGCCATGCGCGACAGCCTGGCGCAAGTCGTCGCCCAAGTGCGCCAGTCCAGCGACAGCATTGCCACCGGCAGCGCGCAGATCGCCACCGGCAATGCCGATCTGAGCCAGCGCACCGAAGAGCAGGCCAGCAACCTGCAGCAGACCGCAGCGTCGATGGAGCAACTCACCGCCACCGTGAAGCAAAACTCTGACACTGCGCGCCAAGCCAATCAGTTGGCCACCAGCGCCAGCGAAGCAGCGGCCAAGGGCGGTGTGGTGGTCGGTCAGGTGGTCAGCACGATGGATGCCATCACTGCCAGTTCCAAGAAGATCAGCGACATCATCAGCGTCATCGACGGCATCGCCTTTCAAACCAACATCCTGGCCTTGAACGCGGCCGTCGAGGCAGCCCGTGCCGGCGAGCAGGGCCGCGGCTTCGCGGTGGTGGCCTCGGAAGTGCGCAGCCTGGCGCAGCGCAGCGCCAGCGCTGCCAAGGAGATCAAGACACTGATCGGCGAGAGCGTGGAGAAGGTCGAGACCGGCTCCAAGCTGGTGGGCGAAGCAGGCCAGTCGATGCAAGACATCGTCAGCCAAGTCAAACGTGTGAACGACCTGATCGCCGAGATCAGCTCGGCCAGCGCCGAGCAATCGCAGGGCATCAGCCAGGTCGGCGATGCGGTTAACCAGCTGGACCAGGTGACGCAGCAGAACGCGGCGCTGGTCGAGGAAAGCGCTGCCGCCGCCGACAGCCTGAAGCACCAAGCGGCGAACCTGGCCGAGGTGGTCGGTGTCTTCAAGTTGGCCGGTGACATGGGGGCCGGGTCGGCTTCCCAGGCTGCGCCGGTTGCCACAAACGCAACCGTGGTTGAGCGGCTCAGCCAGACAACCGCCATCCCACCCAAGAAACCCCTGGCCCCGCCAGCCCTGAAGAGGCCCACCATCCGCGCCGCGCTGGATGCCCCCCAGCAGCCAGCCAGCACACCAGCTCAGCGCCACGAGCCTATGTCGGCCGATACCGGCTCTGACTGGGAATCCTTCTGAACACGGAAGCACCCTGTGAAACAAGACAACCCGCGCCAAACCGGCTTGAGCCGCAGCAAGGCCGAATTCCTCATCGAGAAGCAGGTGGGCTGCACCTCCACCGGCGCGTTTCTGAAAGTGCTGGAGGGCAAAACGCTGCTGGCATTTGAGGTGTTGGCACGCCAGGTCGCCAGCTGTGCGTAAAAAACTCAGCTGATTTGCGTTGACCTAATCGGCAAACGGGTTCAGCACGCGAACACCCGTTGGCGCGAAGTGCCGGGTGTTGCGTGTGACCACCGCCAAACCAAGAACCATGGCCGTGGAAGCCATCAGCAGGTCAACACTGTCGTTGCCCAATTGCGCCGACAGGGCACCCCAACGCCGGGCAATCGGTGGCGTTACAGGCAGGATGCGCTCGGCGTACAAAGTTTGCAAAGTCTCAAGCCATTGACTCAGCTCCGTGGCAAAAGGCGCGTTGACCACGCGCTGCTTTTCAATGCCACGCTCAAATTTCCCCCAAGCTGACCACGCTTAGAAACAGGCTGGTGTCTTGCTGCTGCGCGAGCCAACTGAGCACCGCAGGGTCTGGCGTTCGTTTGCGCAGTTCTGACAAAACGACCCCGCGCCACCGCACGCAGTGGGGCTTCGCGCAGGGGTTCGTCCGGGCGTTCCAGGGTGACATCAGCGGGGCGATTGCTCTGTGGGGCAGCGGCCCAGGAACAGATCGAAGCCACGCTCGGCCTTGCTGCGCTGGCTCGGCTCCAAGCGAATGCCGCGCGACGCCATGCCCGGCCGCCCGGCGGCCAGGATGCGGGCCAGATCAAACAGCGCCTCCACCGGCCCGCTCAGCAGCTCCAGTTCGAGTTCCAGCAGCGGCTGCTGCTGGCGGCCGTGGGGCGCAGCGTCATCGGTGCTCACCGTGCCTTGGTCCAGCGCCAGTTCGATGCGTGCATCGCCGAGGCCGCTTCCATGTGCGCCAACATGCTCGATCACCCAGCGCAGGCGCAGGAAGTCGGTGCGAAACACGGGCACGAGTTGCGCCCGCAGGGCGATCAAGGTGTCTGCCAGCGCCCCATCGTCGACCAGCGCCGCGAAGTCGAAAGCGCCAGGCCGCGTGGGCCCCTCCCACTCGTTGCGCTGCGAGAGTCCGCCCACGCTGCTGCCGGCGGTCTTGACCGTGAGCAGCGTCTCTCGGCCGATGCGCCGCTCGCGCACCGCCATGCGCTGCTGCATCAGCGCCAGCGTCGGCGTGTCGAAATAGGTGTTGCGCAGGTGCAGGCGATTGGGCGCTTTCGCGCGCAGCAGCGGGTGGGCCAGCAGGCGCCTGCGATCGGCGGGCAGCAGGCTGAGCTTGAGTTCGGTTTCTTGGGGCATGGGCTAAGTCTCCCACCTGAGTCGACATTTATTCATCCTGACCGCGATGCGGTGACAAGACCAGCGAAATTCGTCGCGCTCAACGACCAACTTACACCTCGTAACCACCCGCGGCTGGGTTGCGTACAGACTCGCCAACTGCGGTTGCATGGCGCAGTCGTCTGAATCCGAACCTCCACCGTCCAATGAAACTCTCTCACATTCCCTCTTCCTCGCGAGCCCTGCTCCTAAGCGCCTTGTTCGTTTTCACCACATTGCCGTCGTTGGCTGAAAAGCCCGACCGGGCTGAAGGCAGCAAGCAGGAAAAGCACCACAAACACGACCGGGAAGATCGCCGCGAGAATCGCCGTGATGACCATGCTCCAGTGGCGCGTTCGTCCTTATCTGGGACGGTAGTGAACATTCAAATCGGCAGCTACTTCGCCGCCCCTCAACGGGTGCTGGTGCGCGAGTACTACGAGCCGCGCATCAAGGCTGGCAAATGTCCGCCTGGACTCAAGAAGAAGAACAACGGCTGCATGCCGCCCGGCCAGGCAAAGGCTTGGCGCCGGGGGCAGCCTTTGCCAACGGCGGTGGTGTACTACCCCGTGCCGACGGCGGTGCAGGTGCGCTTGGGCGCCCCGCCTGCGGGCCATAGGTTTGTGCGCGTGGCGTCTGACATTTTGCTGATCGCCGTGGGCACCAGCCTGGTGGTGGATGCGATCGAGGATCTGGGCCGACTCTGAGTCTCAGCGCCGCGGCAGCCACGCCAGACACAGCCCTGTGTGGCTGGCCTCATTGGCCACCGACGTTTCCTCGGCCATTGCAGAGCGGTGGACAGCGCCAACGTGCATTGACTCTCAGCACGGTTTCCCGAGGCAGGGGCGGTCGTTTGCGATGGGGCCAAAGCGTCTGCCACTGCTCCAGCGGCGCTGCCCCCTCACCGGTGTGACAGCGCAGCGGCTCGCCATAATCCCGTCAGCGCGCCGGCACTCCGCTGCGCCAACAGGGACCCCCTGAGCCAGCCCCTCATCAACGACTACCTCAAGCAGCTTGATTTGATTCGCCGCGCCAGCGGCAGCCAGCGCGAAACCATCGTGCGCGAAGCCTTCAAAGACCTGCTCAAGGCCTGGGGCCGCCAACAGGGCTTGGTGTTTCTCGCCGAGTACCCGGTGAAAACAGCCACCAAAACCAACATCGCGCTCGACGGCGCGCTGTTGCACGAGCTGCGCATGCCGCTGGGCTACTGGGAAGCGAAAGACGCCGACGACGATCTTGACGCCGAGATCGCCAAGAAATTTAAAAAAGGCTACCCGCAAGACAACATTGTTTTCAGCGACGACACCCGCTTTGTGCTCTGGCAGCACCGCCAGGAGGTGATGCGCTGCGAGGTGGACGACACCGCCGCGCTCGAAAAACTGCTCAAGCTCTTTTTCAGCTTCGAGCGGCCCGAGATCGCCGGTTTTCGCGCGGCGGTGGAGCAGTTCAAAACCGATCTGCCCGCCGTGCTCGGCGCGCTGCGCAGCATGATCGAGCAGGCCCATGAGAGCAACGCCAGCTTCCGTGCGGCAGAAGACAAGTTTCTCGTGCACGCGCAAGACGCCATCAACCCCGCGCTCACCGACGCCGACGTGCGCGAGATGCTGATCCAGCACATCCTGACCGAAGAGATCTTCGCCAAGGTGTTCGACGACAGCGACTTCCACCAACACAACAACGTGGCCCGCGAGCTCTACGCGCTCGAAGGCGCCTTCTTCACCGGCGCGCTCAAGCGCCAGACGCTCAAGGGCCTGGAGAGTTACTACGCCGCCATCCGCGCCGCCGCCGCGCAGATCGCCAGCCACGGCGAGAAGCAGACCTTTCTGAAAGTCATCTACGAAAACTTTTACAAGGTCTACAACACCAAAGCCGCCGACCGCCTGGGCGTTGTCTACACACCGAGCGAAATCGTGCGCTTCATGATCGACGGCGCCGACTGGCTGTGTGAAAAGCACTTCGGCAAAAACCTGATCGACAAAGATGTGGATATCCTCGACCCTGCCACGGGGACCGGCACCTACATCTGCGAGCTGTTGGAGCACTTTCGTGGCCAGCCCAAAAAGCTCGCCCACAAATACGCCCACGAGCTGCATGCCAACGAGGTGACCATCCTCCCGTACTGCGTGGCCAACCTCAACATCGAGGCAACTTTTGCGGCCATCACCGGCCAATACGCCGAGTTCCCCAACCTGTGCTTTGTGGACACGCTGGACAACGTGGGCCTGCACACCGCCGCGCGCGGCGCCACCGCCGAACTGTTTGGCAGCGTGAGTGAAGAAAACGTGGCCCGCATCAAGCGCCAAAACAGCCGCCGCATCAGCGTCGTCATCGGCAACCCGCCGTACAACGCGAATCAGGCGAACGAAAACGACAACAACAAAAACCGCGAATACCCGCAGATCGACGCCCGCATCAAGCAAACCTACATCGCCGAGAGCACAGCCCAGAAAACCAAGCTCTACGACATCTACGCCCGCTTTTTCCGCTGGGCCAGCGACCGGCTGGACGCCAACGGCATCCTGGCTTTTGTGACCAACCGAAGCTTCATCGAGAGCCGCGCGTTTGATGGTTTTCGCAAGACGGTGGCGGCCGAGTTCAGCGAGATCTACGTGGTGGACTTGGGCGGCCACGTGCGCGCCAACCCCAAGCTCAGCGGCACCAAACACAACGTATTTGGCATCCAGACCGACGTGGCCATCAGCTTCATGGTGAAGCGCGAGCAGAGCACGAAAGACAAGCGACTGGCCCGCGTTTTTTACGCCCGCCGCCCCGAGCTGGAGACCGCCGACGAAAAGCTCAGCTTCCTCGCCAGCCACCCGATGCGCGCGCTCGATTTCGACGAGGTCTCGCCAGATGAAAACGCCAACTGGGTGAACCTGACGAACAACGATTTTGAGACGCTGCTGCCGTTGGCGGGCAAGGAGACCAAGGCGGCGAAGACGGCGGGGACGGAGCGGGCGATTTTTAAGCTGTTTTCGCTGGGTGTTTCAACCAATCGTGACGAGTGGGTCACCGACCATTCGAGAGCAAATTTGGAGGCGAAAGTTGTTCTCTTATCGGGGCGTCTTGATTCGGTGGTGGCTACCAACGCCATCAAGTGGTCGAGAAACCTAAAGCGTCGGGTACAGCAAGGAAAGTCAGAGAGCTTCGATCCCTCACAAATTCGGCCTATGTATCGGAGGCCATTCTTGAAAGAATGGTTTTACGACTCAGACGTTTTGGTGGATGAGCGCGGGGCTGCTCCAGACGTGTTTCCAAAGACGATGGGTGTCTCGTACATCGCTCTTCATTGCATTTCTTCTCATAACGAAATGTGTGCACTTGCGCACACCCAGATTCCAGACTTAAATTTATTGAAGCGTGGAAACGGCGGCACTTACTACCTTCCATACACAGTCGGAAGCTCTACAACTTCCCGCGCCGACAACATCACCGACTGGGCCTTCAAGCAATTCACCATCCACTACGCCGAAGAAATCGGCAAGGGCAAGGCCGCCCACAAGATCACCAAGCCAGCCATCTTCCACTACTGCTACGCGGTGCTGCACGACCCGCTGTACCGCGAGAAATACGCGCAAAACCTCAAACGCGAATTCCCGCGTATCCCGTTTTACGCCGACTTCTGGCGCTGGGCCGACTGGGGCGAGCAGCTCATGGCGCTGCACATCGGCTACGAGTCAGCACCGCCCTTCGCGCTGATGCGCACCGACGAGCCCGACACACGCGCCCGCGCCGCAGGCCAGCAGCCCGAAGCCCTGCTGCGCTGCGACCCAGCGGTCGGCAGCATCACCCTCGACACCGAGATCACCCTGCGCGGCATGCCGCCCGAGGCCTGGGCCTACAAACTCGGCAACCGCAGCGCGATCGACTGGGTGCTCGACCAGCACAAAGAAAAGAAACCCAAAGACCCCACCATCCGCGAAAAATTCGACACCTACCGCTTCGCCGACCACAAGGAAAAAGTGGTCGACCTGCTCACGAGCGTGACCACGGTGAGCGTGGAGACGGTGCGCGTCACCGAGGCGATGAAAGGGTTGGCGCGGTGACGCGGCGATGGGTGCGGAGTAGCCGTCGCTTGTCTTGAGTTCTTCGCACCGCTGCTGTATCCTCATTCCCAAATGAGACAGTTTCAGTTTCATCTGGCAAGGAGCAGGTTATGGCCGTTCAAGGCGCAGCACCCGTCGCAGGTTCAAAGACAGAACAAAGCAGGGCTTACCCGGCCGCGACGCCAGCGGCGATGGAGCGCCTGCGCAAGAAGATGCTGGACGAGGGTGTGCTGCGGTACGCACCCAAACACTTCGACGCTTTTGTGCAGGCGGTGAACACCGCGCCCCCCATGCAGCTGCTGGAGACGGAACGCCAAGGCGTGGACGCCGCGTTCTTGGGCGACATGGCAGGGCGCATGGCGGTCTCCTATTCGCACCTGGCTGAGGCGCTCGGCATCCCCAAAGCAACCGCTGCGCGAAAGCTCGCCAACAACGAGAAGATCAACGGAGCCGCTGCCATTGGCCTGGCCCGGTTGCTGGCAATTGCCCGCGACATCGTTGACGACAGCACCTCGCCCGAGGCGGACAAGTTCGACACGGCCAAGTGGCTTGGGCAGTGGATCGAGCAGCCTCAACCGGCTTTGGGTGGTCGCAAGCCGTCGGCGCTGCTGGACACGCCAACGGGTGTGGCCATGGTGACCAAGTTGCTGGGGGCGATTCGAAGCGGGGCTTACCAGTGAAGCTGTGGCGGCTCGCCGCAGAAACCCGCCGGTACCCGGCCACCGATCTGAGCGGAAAGGGCGCGGCGCTCAGCCCTGGCCGGTGGAACGGCGAGTCCGAGGCGGTTGTGTACAGCGCCTCAACCATGGCCCTTGCCGTGCTGGAAACCGCTGCGCACATCAACGACGCCGGCTTGCCGCTGGACCGGTACCTGGTCGAAATCGAGGTGCCTGCCGCTGTCTGGCGAACACGCATCACGCTGGTTGCCAGCAAGCTGCCACCGCAGTGGGACGCCATTCCGGCGGGCATGGCCAGCGCGGCGGTTGGCTCCCAGTGGCTGGCCGATCAGAAGTCAGCGATCTTGCTGGTGCCGTCGGTCATCGTGCCAGAGGAATACGCCGCGCTCATCAACCCGGCACACCCCCATGCGTCTGCGATCAGTGCCAGGGCGATTCGGAAGTTCGAATACAACTGCTTGTTCAGGCGTTGAAGACGGGCTTGGCTGCAACGCACCTGCCGGTCGAGTTCGCGGGAATGCTGCGATGGCGTTACTTGTATACCTCTCGCCGGTGCCCGATGCGCAGCACACGCACGATGATGCGTTGATCTTGGATGTCGCAGACCAAGCGCCAGTCGCCCACGCGGTACTTCCAGAACTGGCCCAATTTGTCGCCTGAGAGGGCCTCTCCGATGCTGCGGGGATCTTCCAGCAGGCTCACCCGCCGACGCAGAAACCCGACCAGTCGCACTTGGATGGGTTTGTCCAGCTTGCGCAGTTCTTTGAGCGCGTCGGCGTCGAACTCAATCTGCCAGGCCAAGCAAACGTTCCACCTCGTCCAAAGAAATGGTCTTGCGGTCTTTGCGTGCCCTTGCCTGCGCAAGATAGAGGTCTTCCAGATCGTCGATGTGCTCCAAGATGGCTTCTCGGGCGAGCGCGGTTTTGGTCAAACCGCTGACCTCGGCCAGACGGTTCAGACGGGCTTCGATGGTTTCCGGTAGGCGAATCGCAAGCATGACAGTGCTCCTTTGCTATACAAGTATAGCCATCGTGAAGATGCTTAAAAGCGTTGAAATTGGCGATATTCGGTCACTCAGTCTGGCTTGGCTGAATTGCCCAGCAACCGCGCCAAATACTTCCCTGTGTGGCTGGCCTCGTTGGCCGCGAGTGTCTCGGGCGTGCCGATGCCCACCACCATGCCACCGCCGGCGCCGCCCTCGGGCCCCATATCGATCAGCCAGTCGGCGGTTTTGATGACGTCGAGGTTGTGCTCGATCACCACGATGGTGTTGCCGGCGTCGCGCAGCTGGTGCAGCACCTGCAGCAGCAGCTCGATGTCGGCGAAATGCAGGCCGGTGGTGGGCTCATCGAGGATGTAGAGGGTGCGGCCGGTGTCGCGTTTGCTGAGTTCGAGCGCGAGTTTCACGCGCTGGGCTTCGCCGCCCGAGAGCGTGGTGGCGCTCTGGCCGAGCTGGATGTAGGTGAGGCCGACGTCCATCAGGGTTTGCAGCTTGCGGTGCAGCGTGGGCACGGCGCCGAAAAAGGCATGGGCCTGCTCAACCGTCATATCGAGAATCTGCGCGATGTTTTTGCCCTTGTATTGCACGTCCAGGGTTTCGCGGTTGTAGCGCTTTCCGTGGCAGACCTCGCAGGGCACGTAGACATCGGGCAGAAAGTGCATTTCCACTTTGACCACGCCGTCGCCCTGGCAGGCTTCGCAGCGGCCACCGGCGACGTTGAAGCTGAAGCGTCCCGGACCGTAGCCGCGCTCGCGCGCGGTCGGCACCTCGGCCATGAGCTCGCGGATGCTGGTGAACAGCCCCGTGTAGGTGGCGGGGTTGCTGCGCGGCGTGCGGCCAATGGGGGACTGGTCGACGTTGATGACCTTGTCGAAATGCTCGATGCCTTCGATGGCTTCGTGTTCGGCTGGCTCGTCGTGCGCACGGTAGAGCGTGCGCGCCACGGCGGCGTAGAGCGTGTCGTTGACCAGCGTGGATTTGCCCGATCCCGAGACGCCGGTGACGCAGGTTAAGAGGCCGACCGGGAAAGCCGCGCTCACGTTCTTGAGGTTGTGGCCGGTGGCGCCAATCACGCGAATTTCTTGCAACGTGCCCAGGCTGGCGATGTGCGCGGCTTCGCGAGCAGCGCGGCGTTCGGCGGCGGGGCTGGGTGCATAGCGCGCTTTGGCGGCGGGCGCGGCAATGGCTTTGGGCGCCACCACCGGCAGCCAGGGTGTGCGCCGCGTGGGCACCGCGATCTCGCGTGTGCCGCTCAGGTACTCGCCGGTGAGCGAACCAGGCGTGGCCATCACCTCGGCGCAGGTGCCTTGCGCCATCACATACCCGCCATGCACGCCAGCGCCCGGGCCCATATCGATCACGTGGTCGGCGGCGCGGATCATGTCTTCGTCGTGCTCGACCACCAGCACCGTGTTGCCCAGGTCGCGCAGGTGCTTGAGGGTGTCGATCAGGCGGTCGTTGTCGCGCTGGTGCAGGCCGATGCTGGGCTCGTCGAGCACATACATCACGCCGGTCAGCCCGCTGCCGATCTGGCTCGCCAGGCGAATGCGCTGAGCTTCACCGCCACTCAGGGTGTCGGCGCTGCGGTCCAGGCTGAGGTAGTTCAGGCCCACGTCGTTCAAGAACTTCAGGCGCTGGCGGATTTCGTTGACCACCCGCGCAGCGATATCGCCCTTGGCGCCGACCATGTGCAGCTGGCTGAAATAGGCCAGCGACTCGCCGAGCGTGATGTGGCTGATTTTGTAGATCGGTTGGCGCTGCGCGCCTTCGCCCACGAACACATGGCGCGCTTCCTTGCGCAGCCGGGTGCCGTGGCAATCGGGGCAGGGCTGGGTGGCGCGGTAGCGGGCCAGCTCTTCGCGCACATGCGAAGAATCGGTCTCGCGGTAGCGCCGCTCGAAGTTGCGAATGATGCCTTCGAAAGGGTGTTTTTTGCTGACCTTCTTGCCCGCGCGCTCACCCGATTCCAGCGCGTAGCTGAACTTGATTTCTTCCTCGCCCGAGCCGTAGAGCAGCACCTGCTGCACCGCATCGGTGAGCGACTCCCAGGGCGCTTCGGCGTCGAACTTGTAGTGGGCCGCCAGGCTTTCGATCATGGCGAAGTAGGTGCCGTTGCGCCGGTCCCAGCCCTTGATGGCGCCGCTGGCCAGGCTGAGCGTGGGGAAAGCCACCACGCGCGCCGGGTCGAACACCTCGGTGTGGCCCAGGCCGTCGCAGCTGGGGCAGGCGCCCATGGGCGAGTTGAAGGAGAACAGGCGCGGCTCCATCTCGCCCATGCTGTGGCTGCAGACCGGGCAGGCGAATTTGGCCGAGAAACCGAGCTCGGCGCCGGTGTCCATGTCAACGGTGAGCGCGCGGCCTTCGGCCAGCCGCAGCGCCGCTTCAAAGCTCTCAGCAAGACGCTGGCGAAGTGGGTTGACTTCGTCGTCTTCACCATGCACGCGCACCTTGATGCGGTCGATTACCACGTCGATGTTGTGCTTCTCGGTCTTCTTCAGCGCCGGCAGGTTCTCGGCCTCGATCACCTCGCCGTCGAGCCGAAAGCGCACATAGCCCTGCGCCTGCATGTCGGCAAACAGATCGAGGAACTCGCCCTTCTTTTCGCGCGCCACGGGGGCGACGATCATCAGCCGGGTGCCCTCGGGCATGGCGAGCACCGTGTCCACCATCTGCGCCACGCTTTGCGCGGCCAGCGGCAGATCGTGCTCGGGGCAGTAGGGCGTGCCGGCGCGGGCGAAGAGCAGCCGCAGGTAGTCGTGGATTTCGGTGACGGTGCCGACCGTGGAGCGCGGGTTGTGGGAAGTGGCTTTTTGCTCAATCGCAATCGCTGGCGACAGGCCTTCGATCAGGTCCACATCGGGCTTGTCCATCAGCTGCAAAAACTGCCGCGCGTAGGCCGAGAGGCTTTCGACGTAGCGGCGCTGACCCTCGGCGTACAGCGTGTCAAACGCCAGGCTCGATTTGCCCGAGCCGGATAGTCCGGTGATCACCACCAGCGCGTGTTTCGGCAGGTCGAGGTCGATGTTTTTCAGGTTGTGCGTGCGCGCGCCGCGAATGCTGATTTGTTGCGATAGCAACATTGACGCTCTAACACCAGCGGCTGGGCTTGCGGTGCTGCGCTTGGGCGGGGCTGGCTTTGCCTGCGAATCGAGCCCGCTGCGACTCTCCCTCACCAGGTCAACACCAGAGGTTTCAGCGCTAGGGGGTGGATTCACGGCAGGGTACTCAAAACGAAACCTTCAATCATAGCGCTGCACCTTTTTTGGGCGGGGTCGGTCTTCACGCGCCTGTCATGTTGAGCGAATTCAATACATGGCTTTCATCAGGAGCTACCAGCATGTTTAAAAGAAATGTTCCCCCCGCTTCACACATTGACGTTGATCCTCGCGAGGTGACCAACAGCCCCCGCCGCGACTTTCTCAACTTTCTCGTCAAGTCATCGGCCAGCGCCGTGGCCGTTGCCACGATCGGCTCGCTGGCTGCTTGCGGCGGTGGCGATGATGTCAGCAGCCCCGCACCCGAGCCTGCGCCAGCTGCCACGCCCGCTGTGTTCGCCTTCGGCGTCGCCAGCGGCGACCCTTTGGCTGACCGCGTGATCCTGTGGTCGCACGCCAAAATTCCGAACAGCACCGCCAACGTGGCGCTGACCTGGCAAGTGGCCACCGATGCAGCGTTCACCAACACCGTGCGCACCGGCTCCCTGACGGCGACTGAGGCTGGCTCCTTCACCGCCAAGGTCGATGTGACCGGACTCACCGCAGGTTCGTCTTACTTTTACCGTTTTCGAGACGCCACGGGCGCCTCGTCCACCGTCGGCACCACACGCACGCTGCCTGCCAGCGGCGTGGCGTCGGTCAAATTTGCGGTGTTCTCCTGCTCGCTGTACTCGGAAGGCTTCTTCCATGCGTACGACCACGCCTCAAAGTCGGACGCCTTGTACGCACTGCACCTGGGCGACTACATCTATGAGTACAGCTCCGACCCGACGAGATACGGCAACTCCAGCATTCCGGGCAACCGCATCGCCAGCCCGGCGAACGAGATCGTGACGATGAACGATTACCGCACCCGCCACGCGCTGTACAAGTCGGACCTGAATCTGCAGGCTGCACATGCCAAGATGCCATGGATAACCATTTGGGACGATCATGAATTTGCCAACAACGGTTATGTGAACGGCGCCGAGAACCACAACCCTGCCACGCAAGGCGACTGGATCGCGCGCAAGAACATTGCTGCCAAGGTTTACCACGAGTGGATGCCGATCCGCACGCCAGACGCCAACAACCTGCTCAAGATCTACCGCCGTTTCGACTTTGGCAGCATCTTCACGCTGCACATGGTCGACACCCGCATTGAGGGCCGTGACCGCCAGTACGACAACTTTGGCGATGCGGACGGTGGCGTCAACCGCTATCTCGCAGGCATCACGCCGAACGCGGCAGGCGTTCGCCCCGATACCTCGCGCAAGATGATGAGCATCGAGCAGCAAAACTGGCTGACCACCGGCATGGGTGCATCGACCGCGACCTGGCAGGTGATGGGCAACCAGACCCTGATGGCGCGCATGTGGTTTCCGGCTTCGTTGGTGTCGGCATTTGCCACCAACCCGGCCACGGTTCCTGCGGTGATCAGCGCCTACCTGGGCGCCAAAGCCACGCGTGCCACCCAGGGCGTTCCAGGTGTTCCCCCACTGACAGCAACCCAGGCAGCCTTGCTCAACCCGGTCACGAATCCTGGCATCCCATACAACCTGGACGCATGGGACGGCTACCCGGCCCAGCGCGAAGCGATTTTGCAGTCGGTCAAAACGCAGAACAAGCGGCTGGTCACGCTTTCGGGTGACTCGCACGACGGCTGGTTCACCAACCTGGTCACGCTGGCCGACGAGAAAGTTGGTGTGGAATTCGGGACCACTTCGGTCACGGCCAGTGGATTCGAAGGTGTGGGTCTCGGCACACTGGGCAGCTCGATTGACGGCAGTGCGCTGGTACCGCAATTGGGCAACGCGGCCGTCGGTGCGGGACTCGGCCTGATCAACGATGTGAACTATGCCGACACCAGCCAGCGAGGTTACCTGCTGATGACGGTCACGCCCGCTGCGGTCAAGGGTGAGTATGTTTATGTGACCAGCGTCAAGCAGCCGACTTACACAGCCGCTGTGGGCCGCTCTATCACCGTGGCCGCCACAGCCACCGGCACGGCAGCGCCTGTGATCGCCTGACACACGGCTGAAATGCCAACCCGCATTGGGGCAGCCCGGCGCGGGTTTTTTCATGGGCGCGGCGCGCCGTGTCAGCGCGGACGGTGAATTCAAGGAAAATCGGCGGTTTGCGACGTTGCATTTCAAACCGACCGCCTGTGCCCTCATCCTCCACACCCCTTGCGGCACATCCCGCCCGGCTGTCAGTGGCCACCACCATGACGTCGGACGAGAAGCGCGCCAGTTTTTCGCTGGCCTCCATCTACGCGCTGCGCATGCTGGGCCTGTTCCTGGTGCTGCCGGTGTTTGTGCTGGAGGCGCACAACTACCCGGGCGGCGATAACCCGGCGCTGGTCGGGCTGGCGATGGGCATTTACGGCCTGACCCAGGCGCTGCTGCAAATTCCGTTTGGCCTGGCCTCAGACCGGCTGGGCCGCAAGCCGGTGATCGTCGCGGGCCTGGCCTTGTTTGCGATCGGTAGCATGGTGGCGGCGTGGGCGCCGAGCCTCACCTGGCTGGTGATCGGCCGTGCTTTGCAGGGCGCGGGGGCGATCTCTGCTGCGGTCACCGCGCTGTTGGCCGACCTCACGCGCGACCAGGTGCGCACCAAATCGATGGCGCTGATAGGCGTCAGCATCGCACTCATGTTTGCGCTCTCCTTGGTGATCGCGCCAGCGCTGGTGCCCTACACCGGGCTGGCTGGCCTGTTCTGGATCACCTTCGGGCTGGCGCTCAGCGCCATAGCGGTGGTGGTGTGGGTGGTACCGCCAGAGCCAGCGCAGCATGTGGTGACCAGTCGCGCCGGTTTGCGCGAGGTGCTGGCCAACGCCGAGTTGCTGCGGGTGGACCTGGGCGTGTTTGTGCTGCATGCGGTGCAGATCGCGATGTGGATGTCGGTGCCAACGCTGCTGCGCGAGGCGGGTGTGGCGACCGCGCAGCAGTGGCAGGTGTACCTGCCAGCGGTGGCGGGCTCGCTGCTGGTGATGGGCGGCTTGTTGTTCCGGCTGGAGCGCATGGGGTATTTCCGCGCGGTGTACCTGGGCACGATCGGGTTGGTTGCGCTGGTGCAGCTGGGCTTTGTGTTCAGCGTGGGCTCGACGCCCAGTGTGTGGGCGGTGGGACTGCTGCTCGGGCTGTACTTTCTGGGCTTCAACACCCAGGAGGCCAGCCAGCCCAGCCTGGTCTCGCGGCTGGCCGTGCCGCGCCAGCGCGGTGCGGCGCTCGGCGTTTACAACACGATGATGTCGCTCGGCATTTTTGCGGGCGGTGTCGTGGGCGGACTGGTGCTGAAGGCCTGGGGCAGCGAAGGCATTTTCCTGCTCAGCGCCGCGCTCATCACGGTGTGGCTGGTGCTGGCCTGGCCGATGAAGCCAGCCCCGGCGAACGGCTGACACTGCGCCACCGGGGCGTGGCAGACGCCGGGCGGCGGGTCAGCGCTCACCCGCAGGCGCAGTCGGCGGCGCTGGTGACACGTCACCTTTCACGGTAGGCGCCTCGCCCTCAGAGGGTGGCATGTCTGGTGGCGCATCCACGCGCTGCGCAGGCGCAGCAGCGGCTTGCGCCGCGTTGATCATGAGCGCCGAAAGCGTGGCGTAAAGCGGGCGGCTGATCAGGCGCGAAATCAGACTGGCGAGCATGGCAGCAGCCATCAGGCTGAGCACCATGGCGCGCCCGTCCACCATTTCCATCACGATGATGAAGGACGTCAGCGGGGCCTGGGTGGTGGCTGCGAGGAAGCTCGCCATGCCCAGCGCGATCAAAATCGGCGCCAGCCTGAGCGCGTCTTCGCCGAGAAAGAGCTGCGCCACGTCGTTGCCGACGCTGGCACCGATCGACAGCGACGGTGCAAAAATGCCAGCTGGCACGCCGCTCCAGGCGGTGAGCCATGTAGCGACCAGCTTGAGCAGGGTGTAGACGCGGGACAGTTCGGCATTGCCCGCCAGCATGTCCTTCACCTCGTTGGCACCGGCGCCAAAGGTGGCGCCGCCCGTGACCATGCCGATGACCGCCACCGCCAGACCAATGCCGGCCGCGAAGCGCACCGGGTGCGCGCGGCGGTAGGCGCTGATGCGGTCGGGCATGCCCTCAATGGAGGCCGCCAGCAGGCGAGAAAACAGCCCGCCCAGCACGCCACACAGCAAAGCCACCACCACACCCGGAAGAAACACGCCCCAGCTCAGGCGCGGCACCGCGATCGAGCCGAAATAGGTCAGGTTGCCGAAGAAGGAAATGCTCACCAGACCGGCCAGCACGATGGCCGAAATGATGACGCCATTGGTGCGCGAATCCATGCGCTTGGAGAGTTCTTCGATCGCAAACACCACCCCGGCCAGCGGCGCGTTGAAGGCGGCCGCGATGCCGGCGGCGCCACCGGCAATCAACAGCGCTTGGTCGTTCATGGCCGAGCCCGGGCGCAGCCAGCGCCGCGCGTCGTGCATCACGCCCGCGGCCACCTGCACCGAAGGCCCCTCGCGCCCGGCCGACAGGCCCGCCAGCAAACTGGCCGAGCCCAGCACCATCTTCGCCACGGTGAGCCTGAGCGAGACGAAATGGCGGCGCATGCTGCTGTCAACCTGCGGATCGAGCGCAGAGATCACCTGTGGAATGCCCGAACCCGCAGCGCCCGGAAAGTAGCGCCGGGTGCACCAGACGATGGCGGCGGTCAGCGCCGGCGTCCAGATCAGCACCGCCCAAGGCGCCACTTCGCGCAGGTGGGTAAACCACTCAAAAGCGGTTTCGCTCATGTAGGTGAATGCCACCACGAACAAACCCGCCAGCACCGCGTAGATCAGCACGATGCTGCGATCGAGCCAAGCGCGTCCGTCGGACAGCTCGTCTTGCAGGTTCTGGAAAAAATTCGGTTCGCGGTTCATGGGGGCGGTTCATTGTGGCATCCCATGCCGATGGCGGGCGGTGCAGGCCTTGCGGCACAATTGCTCGGATTGTGTTCAGCGCGTCTTCGCAAGCGCTGTTTTGTCGCCCCATTCAAGGAAATTCCATGGCCTCCGTCAACAAAGTCATCCTCGTCGGCAACTGCGGCCGCGACCCCGAAATCCGTTACCTGCCCTCGGGCGGGGCGGTGGCCAACGTCACTGTCGCCACCTCCAGCCGCCGCAAAGACAAAAACAGTGGCGAGATGATCGAAGACACCCAGTGGCACCGCGTCACCTTCTTTGAGCGCTTGGCCGAGATCGTGGGCGAGTACGTCAAAAAGGGAAGTCCCATCTACATTGAAGGTCGGCTGCGCTACAGCACCTACATGGACAAAACCACCGGTGTGGAGAAGAGTTCAGTGGAAATCGTGGCGACCGAAATGCAGCTGCTGGGCGGCCGCGAAACCCGTGGTGGTGGCGAAGAGGGCGGTGGCGGAGGCGGCAGCGGCTACTCGCGTCCACCCGCCAGCGCCCCGCGCGCGTCGGCACCAGCCGCGCGCCCAGCCCCTGCACCCGCAGCAGCGCGCCCGTCCAGCAGCTTCGACGACATGGACGACGACATTCCGTTTTAGGACGCCTTGCCCTGACCGTCCCGCCCACTTCTCCGGACGCGCCGCCCAACCCGCCCTGCTCTGGCTCGGCGGGTTTTTTGCGCTTGAACGATCCTTGGCCAGCGGTCGCATCCAACGCCGCTGGCGGCACAATGCGAGCCATGCAAGCCCCCACCGCGCCCCACCGCCCACTGCCCCCCGACGATGCGCTGCGCATCGCTTTGCACAACGAGGTGCATGCGCGCCCACCCACCCGCATCACAGCCCCCGCGCTGGTGGTGCTGGTGGCGGTGAGCCACGAGGGCGTGTCGCGCGAGCAGGCCGGTGAACACCTGCGCCGTCTGCCCGGGCAAGACGCGCTGCTGGCAGACGATTTTTCAGGCAACTTTCTGCGCCTGAACCTGCCCGGCGCCACGCTCACCTGGGAGCGCCACACCGAATTCACCCGCTACACGCTGGTGCAGCCACTGCCCGCCGCCACCACGCTGGCGCAATGCGATCCCGACGCTTTGTTGCAGGCCGCGCTGCCGCCTGACTGGCTGGCGGGCGTGGCCGGGCGCACTTTCGCGGCAGTGCAGCTGGTGGTGTTGCAAGGCGATCCCGAGCAGCCGCTGGACACGCTGGCCCAAGCCCGCGACTGGCTCGGGGAACACACCGTGGTGGCCTCGGTCACCGGCGGCCAGAGCAACGGACTGGTGGCGACCGACTTCATGCTGCGCGGCAGTGGCTTCGAGCGCATGGTGGCGATCACCGCGCCGGGCACCACCGACACCCGCGCCGGGCGCATTGCGCAGCGGGTGCTGGAGATCGAGACCTACCGGATGATGGCCCTGCGCGGTCTGCCAGTGGTCAAGGCGCTAGGGCCGCTGCTGACCAGCAGCGAGCGCCAGCTGGCCACGATCACCGCGCAAATGGAAGACAAGAGCGCCACCGACGATGCGTTGCTTGACACGCTGGTGGCGCTGGCTGCGGGCGTAGAACGCGCCACCGCCGAGCACAGCTACCGCTTCGCCGCCACCGCCGCCTACAACACGCTGGTGGCCCAGCGCATCGAGGAGCTGCGCGAGCACGCGATTCCCGGCACGCAGACGATTGGCGAATTCATGCAGCGGCGCCTCTCGCCCGCAATCGCCACGGTCGCCGCCACCGGCCAGCGCCTGACCTCGCTCTCCGGGCGCATCAGCCGCACCAGCGCCTTGTTGCGCACCCGGGTTGACATCGCCACCGAGTCGCAAAACCAGCAGCTGCTGGAGAAACTCACCCGTGGCCAAGCGCTGCAGCTGCGCCTGCAAGCGACGGTGGAAGGCCTGTCGATCGCTGCCATTTCTTACTACGTGGTGAGCTTGCTGTATTACGGCATCAAGGCGCTCAAGGCAGCGGGAGCCCCCATCAACGCCGAGGTGGCCACCGGTGCCGCAATCCCCCTCGTTCTGGCTGCCGTTTGGTACACCACCCGGCGCATTCACAAGAAGCTGCGCGCCCGGGAGTAAGCGCCAGTTGGTCCGTCGCGGCGAAAAGCTGACCGGTACGCAGTGTTTTTGTAAGAGCGGCACTGCCGCGATGGTGTTGGCCTGCGATGTCGCTGGCGGGTCGCGGCAGTGCCGCTCGCTACAAGAGAAGAAGCAGTGTTCCAAGCTGCCACTTGCCACCTCCGTCGCGTGATGAGGCGGGGCCGCAGGCCGCGCCGGTTCTACCGCCGAGTCACAGCCGGGCGAGCAACTCGGCTTTCTTGCTGTTGAACTCGTCGTCGCTGAGCACGCCCTTGGCGCGCAATTCGGCCAGGCGCTCGATGGTGGCGAACACGTCGCCACCCTGGTTGCCAGGCTGCGGCAGCGAGGTTTCGTTCGTGGGCCACGGCGCCTGCGAAGTCGGCGCACTCGGTGCCTGCGGCTCGTAAGAAACCGACACATTGGGTGCGGGCGGCGTCTGCTGAGCAACGCCGTCGACCGAGATCACCGGCAGGCTGGCCACGTCGATCAGCCCGTACTGGCTGTTGAAACTGATCGTGCCGCCGTAAGACTGCTGCTGCGAGAAGCCGCCGATGTTGTGGTCGAGCGTGTCGTAGACGGTGACGCGGCCATTGACCTCGATCGCCAGGCGTCGCGCCTGCGCGAAGTAGGCGTAGCGAACGCCGTTCTGGGCGCCGGTGCTGTTGGGCCAGCGCAGGTCGCCGGGCCACCAGTCGCTGGACATGCCTGGCGGTGGCGGCACGAACAGGCTGGCCGTGCCAAAGGCGTTGGACGACTGCTGTGAGGGCGAACCGCCGCCACCGTAATTGTTCTGCTGCTGGCCAGAGTTGTTGTAACCCCCCTGGCTCTGCGACTGGAAGCTGCCGCTGCGCACCAGGTCGGGCTGGTTGGCGATCAGGGTCGCCAGCTCGTTGCACAACGCGTCGATACGGCCCTTGAGGTAGTTGTTGAACATGTCCGACACCATGATCATGCCGCCGCGCATCCACTGCCCCGATCCCGAGAACTCGGGGTGGGAGAACTGCGCCATGGAGCCGTTGCCGTTGATGACTGATTCGAGCATGCTCATGACCGCATCGGTGCTGAAACCGTGGCGCTGTGCGATGTCTTGGATGATTTGTTGACCGGCGGGGGAGAGTTGGCGCATGTGATTTAGGACCCAAAAGAAGATCTTTCATTGTCACCGCCATCAGCGCGGCCACCGCGGCCACCGCGTTCAGCGCCTTCAGGCGTTGGGCGCGCAGAGCGACCACAGTGGTTGCCGCGTGTCAGACGCTGCTCGCTGCGTCGGTGGTGATCACACCGCCGCCCAGGCACACCTCGCCGTCGTAGACCACCGCGCTTTGGCCCGGCGTCACAGCCCATTGGGGCTCGGTGAAGCGCAGCGTGAAGTGCTGGCTGCCATCGGCGTCAAGGGCGCAGGGCGCATCGGCTTGCCGGTAACGCGTTTTGGCGGCCAGTGCTCCCGCAGCTGGCGCCTGTCCCGCCACCCAGCTCGCGTCTTGCGCGCGCAGTGCAGGCGAGAGCAGCCACGGGTGGTCATGGCCTTGCACCACCCAGAGCGTGTTCTTCTCCATGTCCTTGCGCGCGACGAACCACGGCGCGTGCTCGTTGCCGCCCTTTTGCGCGCCTTTGGCCTTTAGGCCGCCAATCCCCAGCCCCTGACGCTGGCCGAGTGTGTAGAAACTCAGGCCCACGTGTTGCCCGAGCACACGGCCTTGCGCATCCTTGATCGGCCCTGGTTCTTTGGCGATGTAGCGGTTCAGAAAGTCGCGGAACGGGCGCTCGCCGATGAAGCAAATGCCGGTACTGTCTTTCTTCTTCGCATTGGGCAGGCCGATCTCGGCGGCGATGCGGCGCACCTCGGTTTTGGGCAGCTCACCAACTGGGAACAGCGTCTTGCTGAGTTGCGCTTGGTTGAGCCGGTGCAGAAAGTAGCTCTGGTCTTTCAGCGGGTCCAGACCCTTGAGCAGTTCGTGCAGGCCGGTGGTTTTGTTGAGCCGCACGCGGGCGTAATGGCCGGTGGCGATCTTCTCGGCACCCAGGCGCATGGCGTGGTCCAGAAACGCCTTGAACTTGATTTCGGCGTTGCACAGGATGTCGGGGTTGGGTGTGCGCCCGGCCTGGTACTCGCGCAAAAACTCAGCGAACACGCGGTCTTTGTATTCGGCGGCGAAGTTGACGTGTTCGATCTCGATACCGATCACGTCGGCCACGGCGGCAGCGTCCACGAAGTCGATATTGGAGGAGCAAAATTCGCTGTTGTCGTCATCCTCCCAGTTCTTCATGAAGATGCCGATGACCTCATAACCTTGCTGTTTGAGCAGGTGGGCGCTCACGGCCGAATCCACCCCACCACTCAAGCCCACCACCACGCGCTGTTTGTTTGCCATCCCCGGATTATCCCGCTGGCCTTCCATACCCGTTCTGGCGTGCATCACCGTCACAGCTTCTTCACAGACTTGACTTAATCTGGCCTTTGCTCGATTCTGCGCAACCGGTCCCAGCGCCTGTGTGGCGCCCAGATTCGGGTGAGCTCCTCGTCCCCCTTCCACACACACCCACGAAAGCGAGTGCCCCGATGAAAACTGCATTGACCCGAATCGCCCTGGCCACCCTGATGCTGGCCGCAGGTGCCGCCCATGCCCAGGACAAGACGCTGCGGCTGCTGACCTGGGGTGGCTATGCGCCCAAGGAGGTGGTGGAGCAGTTCACCAAGGAAACCGGCATTGCGGTGGAAGTGACCAACTCCAACAACGAAGAAATGATCTCCAAGCTGCGCGCCACCGCAGGCGCGGGCTTTGACTTGGCGCAGCCCAGCCAGGACCGCATCGCCGGGCCGCAGACCGAGTTCAAGATCTACAAGCCGATGGACATGAGCAAGATCAAGGCCGCTCAGTTCATTCCGTCGATGCTGGACGCGACCAAGAAAAACACGACCGTGGCGGGTAAGGTCTACGGTTTGCCGCACATCTGGGGCACCGACGGCCTGGTGATCAACACCAAGACCTCCAAAGCCACCGACTATGCGGACCTGTGCGCAGCGGAAAACGCCGGCAAGGTGAGCATGCGCCTGAAGCGGCCCACGCTGATTGCCATGTCTTTCGCCTCAGGGAAAGACCCGTTCGCCCTGTACAACGACCCCAAGGCCTACGGCGCGCTGATGGACGAGATGGGCCAGAAACTCATGGACTGCAAGAAGAACGTCAAGTTTTACTGGGACGGCAAAGACCAGCTGCTGGCCGGCATCCGCTCGGGTGAACTCACCACCGCGATGATGTGGGACACCGGCGGTTGGCAGTTGAACAAAGACAACCCGGACGTGAAGTTCGTAGCACCGAAATCGGGTGCGCTGGGCTGGGTAGACACCTTCGCCATCCCCGCCAAGGGCAAGAACGATGCAGCCGCCTACGCCTGGATCAACTTCAACATGCGGCCCGAAATCGCGGCCAAGGTCGCCTCATCCGCTGGCAACTTCACCGCCAGCAAAGGCGCTGACCAGCTGATGGACGCCAAGCTCAAGCAGCAGTTTGCCGAGAGCTTCCCCGAGGCCGCGCTGAAGAACATCAAGTGGTATCCGGCCGTGCCGGCTGGCATTGAGGACATCGAAGGTCGCGTGCTCGACCGCATCAAGGCCTCGAAGTAAGCACTGCGCGGTGCCGATGCCGGATACCGCCAGCGCCGCCGCGCCCGATCTTGAGGTCCAGTCAGCCAGCAAACGCTATGGGGCGTTTGTGGCGGTCGATGACCTGAGCTTTGGCGTGCGGCGCGGGTCTTTCTTCTCCATCCTCGGCCCCTCGGGCTGCGGCAAGACCACGCTGCTGCGCATGGTGGCGGGCTTTATTGAGCCAGATGCCGGGGACTTGCGCATTAAGGGCGCTTCCATGCGGGGTGTGGCGCCCAACCGGCGCCCGGTCAACATGGTGTTTCAGCACCTGGCGCTGTTTCCCATGATGAGCGTGGGCCAGAACATCGCCTACGGGTTGGAACGCCGTGGTGTGAAAAGCGGCACGGCCAAAGACCGGGTGCGCGACATGCTGCGCCGCGTCGGCCTGCCGGGCAGCGAAGACAAGCGCATCGACCAGCTATCGGGCGGCCAGAAGCAGCGGGTGGCCATCGCCCGCTCGCTGGTGCTGGAGCCGGCTTTGCTGCTGCTCGACGAGCCGCTGGGTGCGCTTGATCTCAAGCTGCGCGAACACATGAAGGTGGAGCTCAAGCAATTGCAGGCCGAGGTGGGCACCACCTTTGTCTACATCACGCACGACCAGAGCGAAGCGCTGGTGATGTCCGATCAGGTCGCGGTGATGAACCACGGTCGCTTCGAGCAGGTGGGCAGCCCACAGCAGCTTTATTACCAGCCCAAGACCGCCTTCGTGGCGGGCTTCGTGGGCAACAGCAACCGGTTCGAGGGCCGTATCGAGCAGCGCAATGGCGAGCGGGTGCTGCTGCGCAGCGCCGGTGGCTTGGCCCTGTGGGCGCAGCGCGTGGGTGCGGTCGATGTGGGGCAGGCGGCTCAGCTGTTCATCCGCCCCGAGGCGATCGACATCGGGCGCAACCCGGGCGAGCTGCCAGCGGGTGAGCCGGCCTGGAGCGCAAAGGTGCAAAGCGTGTTGTTCGACGGGGGGAATTCCACTGTGCAGGTACTGGAAGACCGCAGCCAGGCCCTGCTGCACATCGCCTTGCCGCTGACCGGCCGCCTGTCCGACCTGCGCGCTGGCGAGACGGTGCACTTCGCCTACCAGCCATCGCAGGCCTGGTGTTTTGCTGAGGCTTGAAGCAACGCCCATGAACACCGCCACCCACCGCCGCTGGATGATCGCGCTGCTGCTCGCGCCGGCGCTGCTGTGGCTGGCTGGGCTGGTGATCCTGCCGCATGTGGAGCTGCTGCTGCTGTCGTTGCAGGCCCGCGTGGGGCCGGGCGAGTACGCGGCCAGTCTCGATCAGTACCGCACGTTCTGGGAGGAGCCGCTGTACTGGAACACGTTTGTGCGCACGGCGGTGATCTCGGTGCTGGCGACCGCGCTCACCCTGCTGCTGGCGTTTCCGGCGGCCTGGTACATCGCCAAGGTCGCGCGTGGCCAGACCAAGATGCTGCTGCTTGTGTTGTGCCTGCTGCCGTTCTGGGTCAGCGAGATGGTGCGCACCCTGGGTTGGCTGATCCTGCTGCGCGAGACCGGGGTGGTGTCCAGCGTGTTGCAGCTGGTGGGCTTGGCGGATCAACCGGTGGAGCTGCTGTACCACGACGCCACCATTCTGGTGGGTCTGGTTTATGCCTCGCTGCTGTTCATGGTCATCCCGCTGGTCAACAGCCTGGAGAGTCTGGACGACAGCCTGATCGAAGCCGCTTACGACCTCGGCGGCTCCACCGCCAACATCGTGCGGCGCATTGTGATTCCGCACGCGGCGCCGGGCATCGCGGCCGGCTGCATCGTGGTCTTCATGCTCTGCCTGGGCAACTACCTCACACCCACCCTGCTGGGCGGCAAAAATTCGCTCTGGTTCACCGAGCAGATCTACACCCAGTTCATCACCCGCTTCAACTGGAACCAGGGGGCTGCCTTTGGCTTCCTGTTGCTGTTCCTCTCCAGCGCGCTGGTGTGGGTCGGCTTGAAGCTGACGGGTCAGCGCTTCGGCGCGGTGATGAAGACATGATCCCCAGCCTGCCCCGACCACCCCTGCAGCGCTTCGGCCTGGGTACCTTCGTTGTGGCGTTCTTCGTGTTCCTGTTCGTGCCACTGGTGGTGGTGGCGGTGTTTGCCTTCAACGACGCGCCCTATCCCACGCCGCCCTGGATGGGCTTCACGCTGGACTGGTTCACCGCCGACAACGACGCGCGCACCGGCCTTCTGTATGACGCCGAGCTGCTTCGCAGCATCGGCACCAGCGCCTGGGTGGCGTTTTGGGTGACGCTGCTGTCGGTGGGTGTGGGGACCTGTAACGCCTTTCTGCTGGAGCGCTTCGAATTCCCTGGGAAAAATGCGGTGGCCTTGCTGGCGATGCTGCCGCTGGTGATTCCCGGTGTGATCCTGGGCATTTCCATCCTGGCCTTTGCCAGCCGCATTGCCAATTTCGCCGACGAGACCTGGGGCCTGGAGCTGGACTTTCTGCGGCCTGGGCTGCCGCTGGTGATCCTGGGCCAGTTCAGCTACATCGTCACCATCGCCACGCTCATCGTCTCGGCCAGCCTGCGCCGCTTTGACCGCACGCTGGAAGAGGCTGCGCTCAACCTGGGTGCGAGTCGCGTGGCCGTGCTGTGGACCATCACGCTGCCCTACCTGCGCCCCAGCATGATCGGCGCGGCGGCGATGGCGTTTCTGATGTCGTTCGAGAACTTCAACACCACGCTGATGCTGGTTGGCTCCGAGTCGCCGCTCACGGTACTGATGTACGGCCGCATGCGCGAAGGCGCCACACCGGTGCTCAACGCCGTGAGTTTGTTCCTCATGGTCGCCTCGGCCTTGCTGGCGCTGTTGCTGCTTTGGCGCGCAGGGCCGAAGCAGCAACAGTCAGCTACCTGAGGGCGAGCGAAGCCATGAGCTACGCGCACAGCATCGGCTCCCGCCGCTACCGCTTCGACGACCTGCGGACCATGCTCGCCCGCGCGTCACCGCTGCGCTCCGGGGACGAATTAGCCGGCATCGCCGCTGCCGACCGAACCGAACGGGTCGCCGCGCAGATGGCGCTGGCCGAGGTGCCGCTTGCGCGTTTTCTGCAGGAGCAGGTGGTGCCTTACGAGACCGACGAGGTCACGCGGCTGATCGTCGACCACCACGACGCGTCGGCCTTTGCGGCAGTGGCCCATCTCACGGTGGGCGATTTCCGCAACTGGCTGCTGGGCGATGCGGCGCACACCGAAAGTCTGCGCGCGCTTGCGCCTGGCCTCACGCCCGAGATGGTGGCAGCGGTGAGCAAGCTGTGCCGCGTGCAGGACCTGGCGTTGATCGCGCGCAAGTGCGAGGCGGTGACCCGTTTTCGCGGCACGATCGGCCTGCGCGGGCGCTTGTCCACGCGGTTGCAGCCCAACCACCCGACCGACGACATGGCGGGCATCGCCGCCAGCCTGATCGACGGCCTGCTCATGGGCAGCGGCGATGCAGTGATCGGTATCAACCCGGCGACGGACAACGTGCCACAGGTCATGCGCCTGCTGACCCTGCTCGATGAGGTGATCACGCGCTACGACATGCCCACCCAGAGCTGCGTGCTCACCCACGTGACCAACACCCTGCAGGCGATGGCGCGGGGTGCGCCGGTCGACCTGGTGTTCCAGTCGGTGGGTGGCACCGAGGCCACCAACCGCAGCTTCGGCGTCGACCTCGCCTTGCTGGGCGAGGCGCGCGCCGCAGCGCTGGCGCAGCAGCGCGGTGAGCTGTTTCCCGACGGCCAGCGTGGCGAGCACGTGATGTATTTCGAGACCGGCCAGGGCAGCGCGCTCTCAGCCAACGCGCACCATGGCTGCGACCAGCAAACCATCGAAGCCCGCGCCTACGCGGTGGCGCGCCACTTCAAGCCGCTGCTGGTCAACAGCGTGGTGGGCTTCATCGGGCCGGAGTACCTGTTCGACGGCAAACAAATCTTGCGAGCCGGGCTGGAAGACCACTTCTGCGGCAAGCTGCTGGGGCTGCCGATGGGTTGCGACGTCTGCTACACCAACCATGCCGAGGCCGACTCGGACGACATGGACGCGCTGCTCACCCTGCTCTGTGTCGCGGGGGTCAATTTCGTCATGGGCGTGCCGGGTGCCGACGACATCATGCTGAACTACCAGAGCACCTCATTTCACGATGCGCTGGCCATGCGCCAGCTGTTGGGCCTGCGCCCGGCGCCCGAGTTCGAGGCTTGGCTGTTGCGAATGGGCATCGCGGAGCCCGGCGGCGAGGCTGAACCGTTGCGCTTGTCGGGTCGCGTGCCGCCCGCTTTGAGCGCGGCCGTGCGCCGACTGGAGGCCGGGTGAAACCCGCCACCGTGTCGCCACTGGTCACGCCGGCCGACTGGGGCGGTCTGCGGCGCTTCACCGACGCCCGCATCGCCTTGGGCCGCGCGGGCCACAGCCAACCCACCGCCGCCCATCTGGCGTTTCAGCTGGCCCATGCGCAAGCACGCGATGCGGTGTACGCGCCGCTTGACGTTGAAGGTGTGTCGGCGGCGCTCGAAACGCTGGGACTGTCACCCGTCTTGCTCCACAGCGCAGCACCGGACCGCGAGGCCTTTCTGCAGCGGCCCGACTGGGGCCGTCGGCTGGACGCGCCGTCTCGCAATGCCTTACTGGCCCGGCAATCGCGTCAAGACGCATCTGGACCCGCCGACCTGGCGTTCTTGGTCGTCGATGGCCTCTCGGCCCAAGCGGTCAACCAGCACGCCGCTCCGCTGCTCGCGCAGTTGCTGCCCTTGCTGCGCGACGACCCGACACAGCGCTGGCGCCTGGCACCGGTGACCCTGGTGCAGCAGGGCCGGGTAGCGGTGGGGGATGAGGTGGGGGAGCTGCTGGGTGCGCGCTGCGTGGTGGTGCTGATCGGTGAGCGCCCGGGGCTGAGTTCGCCCGACAGCCTGGGTGTGTATTTCACCTGGGCGCCGCGCGTTGGCCTGACCGATGCGCAGCGCAACTGCATTTCCAATGTGCGCCAGGCTGGGCTCTCACCCGAGCACGCCGCGCAGAGGTTGCACGCCCTGCTGCGCCGCGCGCGGGCGTTGCAGCTCAGCGGTGTTGCGTTAAAAGACGAGAGCGATGGCCCCAATGCCACGCTTGCCGCTGGACACAGCCTTCTTCAGGGCCGTTGAGCTGGGCTTCATCTGGCACCTGTTCAATACGGCCACCAGCACATGCTGTGTTGCTGCTGAAAAAGATGTTTCATGCAATCGTTTGTTATCGCCGCTGCCCTGATTTCTGTCGCCGGTTTGGCCATGGCTGAGCCTTCGTGCAGCATGCCCAAGGAAAAATGGATGCTCGAAGCCGCGTTCAAAAAGAGCGTGGAAGCCCAGGGCTATGCCATCAAAACCTTCAAGGTCAACAAGGGCCAGTGCTACGAGGTCTATGGGAAAAAAGACGGCCAGAACGTCGAGCATTGGTTCAACCCGGTTCGTCTGGGGGTTCATCGGTTCGCGCCACGCGCGTTTCGCTGATTTCTTTCCCACGCCAGCGCGTGTGAAACACCATGTCGAGGCGCTGCTGGCCAGACGATCTGATCCCCATACAGGGCACAACCCATTGGGCGCGCTGATGATGCTGTGGCTCTTGACGCTGGTGTTGTCGCTGGGGCTGACCGGCTGGCTGCAAGGAACCGATGCCGACCTCGGCGAAGAATGGTTGCAGGACCTGCACCGCTACCTGGGCAACGCGTTGATGTTGTCGGCTGGCCTGCACGCCACGGCAGTGCTGGTGGTTGGCCGCTTGGAGCGCACCCGCTTGATCAAGGCCATGGGCGCTGGCGTCAAAGAGCGTTACTGAGCGCCTGAAGCATTGCTGGGCGCTTGACGGCTTGAACGCCGGTCGGGCGGCTGTGCCAGACTTGAGTGCATGAAAACCAGTCCCTACCGCATCACCGACGCCGAGGTCGATTTCACCGCGATCCGCGCCCAAGGTGCGGGCGGGCAAAACGTGAACAAGGTGTCCAACGCGGTGCACCTGCGTTTTGCGATACACGGCTCTTCGCTGCCCGAGGCGATCCAACAGCGGCTTCTGGCCCGCAGCGACCAGCGCATCACCACCGAGGGCGTGGTGGTGATCAAAGCGCAGACCAGCCGCAGCCTGGAGCAAAACAAGGCCGACGCGCTGGCGCGGTTACAGGCGCTGGTCGACAGCGTGGCCACACTGCCCAAGGCGCGAAAACCCACCCGCCCGACGCGCGGCTCTCAGTTGCGCCGGGTCGAGGGCAAGGTGAGTCGGGGCCAAACCAAAGCCCTGCGCGGGCGGGTGTCGGGCCAGGAATGAGGCGATCCGCCGAGGAAACTCAGGCCGGGCCGGCCTGCACCGACGCGTCGGTGAACACGGTGGCCATTGGATAACGCTGCCCGGCTGCATGGTCTTCGATGCAGCGCAACACCAGCGGGCTGCGGTGGCGCGCGGCGCTCTCGCGCACCTCGTCCAGCGTGAGCCAAAGCGTGCGCACGATGCCATGGTCCAGCCGGCGAGCGGCATCGAACGCACCCAACTCACCGCCGTAGGCAAAGCGCAGGTAGGTGATGTCCTCGCCTGTGGCTTCGCGCTGGAAGCGTTGCAGGTAGATGCCGATCAGCGTGGTGGGAACGAAAGAAAACGCCGTTTCCTCCAGCGCTTCGCGCGCCACGCCCTCGGCCGGGCTTTCGCCCGGATCGAGGTGGCCAGCCGGGTTGTTCAAGCGCAAGCCCTCCAGCGTGTGTTCTTCCACCAGCAGATAGCGGCCGCCCTGCTCAATGATCGCCGCCACCGTAACGCTGGGTTTCCATCGTGTGTCCATGCGGCGCATTATCCAACCGCAGCCAAGCCGAAGACGCCACCGCTCAATGGGCGGGTGAACCTTCCGGGTCAGACGCCGATCAGCGGCTGCGGCACAATCTGTCACCATTCTGCGGCGCCCACAAGGCTCCCCTAGCCGACGCGTCACCGCTGCGCAAGGCCCTTTCGCTGTTGGCGGCCGCTGGCTCAGCTGCCCACACCCGCTTGTTCCCTTTCCCTGTTTCGAGGACCTTTCCATGACATCTGGCGCATCGAACGAAACCGCCGTGGCCACGGCAGTGGTAACGGCACCGCAGCGCATTGGCGTGCCGCGCGAGATTTTTCCTGGCGAAAAACGGGTTGCCACCGTGCCCGAAGCGGTGGTCAAGCTGGTCAAGCTGGGTTTTGCTGTGGTGGTGGAGTCTGGCGCTGGCGACTCGGCTCAACTCAGCGACAGCGACTATGTTGAAGCTGGCGCCACCATCGCCGGTTCAGCTGCCGAGCTGTGGAGCAACAGCGACATCGTCTTCAAAGTGCGCGGCCCAACGCCAGACGAGGTGGCGCTGATGCACGAAGGCCAGACGCTGATCGGCTTCATCTGGCCAGCCCAGAACCCGGAGCTGATGCAGCAACTGGCCGCGAAAAAGGTCACCGTGCTGTCGATCGACGCATTACCGCGCACGCTCAGCCGCGCGCAGAAGATGGACGCGCTGACCTCGATGGCGGGTGTCAGCGGCTACCGCGCGGTGATCGAAGCGGCCAACGCCTTCGGCCGTTTCTTCAACGGCCAGATCACGGCCGCAGGCAAGGTGCCACCGGCCAAGGTGTTCATCGCCGGTGCCGGCGTTGCTGGCTTGGCCGCCATTGGGGCTGCAGCCAGCTTGGGCGCCATCGTGCGCGCCAACGACACGCGTGCCGAGGTGGCCGATCAGGTGGTCTCGCTGGGCGGCGAGTTTGTGAAGGTGGACTATGAGGAAGAAGGCTCGGGCGGCGGCGGCTACGCCAAGGTCATGAGCGAGGGCTTCCAGCAAGCCCAGCGCGCGATGTACGCCAAGCAGGCGAGCGAGGTCGACATCATCATCACCACCGCGCTGATCCCCGGCAAACCAGCGCCCAAGCTGATCACCGCCGAGATGGTCAAAAGCATGAAGCCGGGCAGCGTGATCGTCGACATGGCGGCCGAGCAAGGCGGCAACTGCGAGCTGACCGAGCCCGGCCAGGTGGTGGTGAAGCACGGCGTGACCATCGTCGGCTACACCGACCTGGCCTCGCGCATGGCGCGCCAGTCGTCCACGCTGTACGCGAACAACCTGTTTCGCCTGAGCGAAGAACTTTGCAAGACGAAAGACGGCGTGATCGACGTCAACATGGAAGACGCTGCCATTCGCGGCCTGACCGTGATCAAAAACGGCGAAATCACCTGGCCCGCGCCGCCCATAGCGGCTGCGCCCAAGCCACCAGCCAAGCCCGCTGCCGCGCCAACTGCGAAGAAAGGCCATGGCCACGGCGAGGCTTCGGGGCCGATGCCTGTGGGCAAACTGCTGATCGTCGCTGGCGTCACCGCCGCGCTGTTCGCGCTGGTGGGCGCCTATGCGCCAGCCGAATTCCTGTCGCACTTCACCGTGTTCGTGCTGGCCTGCTTCGTGGGCTACATGGTGGTGTGGAACGTCAAGCCTGCGCTGCACACGCCGCTGATGAGCGTGACCAACGCCATCAGCTCGATCATCGCCATCGGCGCGCTGGTGCAGATATCGCCGCTGGCGAACGCAGCTGAGAGGCCCAACACGCTGATCGTCATTCTGTCCGCCATCGCGCTGGTGCTGACTGCCATCAACATGTTTGGCGGCTTTGCCGTCACCCAGCGCATGCTGGCGATGTTTCGCAAATAAAAAGGAGACCCTGAATGTCTGCAAGCTTGGCCACGGTCGCCTACATCGGCGCGATGATTCTTTTTATTCTCAGTTTGGGCGGTCTGTCCAACCAGGAAACCGCGCGGCGCGGCAACCTGTACGGCATGGTCGGCATGGCACTCGCCGTGCTGGCCACGGTGTTTGGCCCGCAGGTCACCATGGCCGGCGTCCCCTGGATCGTTGGCGCCATGTTGATCGGTGCGGTCATCGGCTTGTACGCCGCACGCACGGTGCAGATGACGCAAATGCCCGAGCTGGTGGCGCTGATGCACAGCATGGTCGGTATGGCCGCGGTGCTGGTCGGCTACGCCACCTACGTTGATCCAGAAGCCACCAAGGGCTTCGAGGGTGCGGCGCACGCCATTCACGCGATGGAGATTTACATCGGCATCTTCATCGGCGCGGTCACCTTCTCGGGCTCGGTTGCAGCGTTCGGCAAGCTCTCTGGCCGCATTGGCGGCAGCCCCTTGCTGCTGCCCGGGCGCCACTGGATGAACCTGGCCGGATTGATCGCAGTGATCTTTTTCGGCCGCATGTTCCTGCAGGCCGAGACGATCGCCGACGGCATGATTCCGCTGTTTGCGATGACCATCATCGCGCTGCTGTTCGGCATCCACATGGTGATGGCGATTGGCGGTGCCGACATGCCGGTGGTGGTGTCCATGCTCAACAGCTACTCGGGCTGGGCGGCCGCCGCGACCGGCTTCATGCTGTCGAACGACCTGCTGATCGTGACCGGTGCGCTGGTCGGCTCCAGCGGCGCCATCCTGTCTTACATCATGTGCAACGCGATGAACCGCAGCTTCATCAGCGTGATCGCTGGCGGCTTTGGCACCACCAAAGCAGCGCCGAAGGTAGCAGGCGCTGCCGCCGAGCCGGTCGGCGAAGTGAACCCGATCCTGGCCGCCGAGACCGCTGAACTGCTGCGCGATGCCAAGAACGTGATCATCGTCCCCGGCTACGGCATGGCGGTGGCGCAGGCGCAGCACACGGTGTTCGAGATCACGCGCTACCTGCGCGAAAAAGGCGTGAAGGTGCGCTTCGGCATCCACCCGGTGGCCGGTCGCATGCCCGGCCACATGAACGTGTTGCTGGCCGAGGCCAAGGTGCCTTACGACATCGTGTTCGAGATGGACGAACTCAACGACGACTTCCCCGACACCGATGTGGTGATGGTCATCGGTGCCAACGACATCGTGAACCCGGCCGCTCAAGACGACCCGACCAGCCCGATCGCTGGCATGCCGGTGCTCGAGGTCTGGAAGGCGCGCACCTCGATCGTGATGAAGCGCAGCATGGCCGCAGGCTACGCCGGCGTGGACAATCCGCTGTTCTACAAAGACAACAACCGCATGCTGTTTGGCGATGCCAAGAAGATGCTGGACGAGGTGCTGATGGCGTTGAAAGCCTGAGCGCGTGCGCTTAACCACAGAGGAGCCTTCGGGCTCCTTTTTTTGTGCGCTTCCTGGAAAATGCTCAACCGCGCACCTCCTCAGGGGCGGCTGATTTCAGAAACACGAAGGCCACAGAAGCAGCAAACCCCGCCGAAAACACCAGCCGTCAAAAATTTTGGAACGGGTTGCTGGATAGGGGGATACCGGTGCCTTCACCGAAGCGTTTGGTGGTGCGCTGGGCGTCGGTGCCACGTTGTGTGCAAGTCACATCTTGCGCGTTGGAATCCGTAGCACCACGCAGGCGCCGATGAGCCCTGCCGTCAGCAGCACGCCCTGCAACACCGGCCGCCCCTGAATGCCCCAGGCCGACAACGCGATCATCAGCGTCATCGACACCACCGCCACGGTTTTGGTGCGCCGCGTCAGGCTGCGGTCGCGCTCCCAATCGCGCAACATCGGGCCCATCCAGCGGTGGTTGAGCAGCCAAGCGTGCAGCCGAGGCGAAGCCCGGGCGTAGCAGGCGGCTGCGAGCAGGATGAACGGGGTGGTGGGCAGGCCAGGCAGCACCACACCAATCAGGCCTAGCACCAGCGATACGCTGCCAGCGATCCACAACAACCCGCGCACCAACCGCGAGCTGTGCAGCTGGGTGGCGGTGGGGGGCGGCGGAAGTGGATGGCTCATCGGAAGCTCAGGACCACCAGCCGAGCGGGCGGTGGCTGATGGCGATCGACGCCATGAAAGCCACGCAGCTCAGCGCAGCAACAAAGAACGCGGCTTTGGCTGCGCGTGTGGGCGCGCGCTTGAGGGCGTAGGAGCCAAGGCCGATGTAGACCAGCAGCAGCACCAGCTTGGCGCCAAGCCAGTGGTCGTGCCAGGGGTTGAACTGCAGCAGATACCACAGGGTGCCGCCAGCGCTGAGCAGCCCGACGTCAATCCACACGCTCACGCCGCGCCAGACGGGGCGCATGGGCCAGGTCTGACTGGCTAGCACGCCCCAACCGCGCGCGGCAAACAGCGTGACGCTGGCGATGATGAAGCCGATGTGGGCGTAGAGGGCGTAGAGGGCGTAGAGGGCGAGCGGGTAGACCCGCGCGATGGTCTCGGGGTTCCTGGTCTGCAGGATGGGCAGGCTGAGCTTGGGTTCAGCCGGAACGTATCGATGAACAACTGGCCCCGTTCCAATGGGGCTGGTTGATCGCGTTCAGTCGGTCAACGCGGGGTAGTCGGTGTAGCCTTTGGCGCCGCCGCCGTAGAAGGTGGATTTGTCCGGCGTGTTGAACGGGCCACCGGCTTTTAGTCGCGCCACCAGGTCGGGGTTGGCGATGTAGGTTTTGCCAAACGCCACCAGATCGGCGCCTTCTGCCACCGCGTCTTTGGCCATCGGCATGTCGTAGCCGTTGTTGACCATCCAAGCGCCTTGACCACCGGCGTCGCGGTAGGCCTTGCGCATCGCGGCGTAGTCGAACGGGCGTTCGGGCATTTCGCGCGGGCCGCCGGTGGCGCCCTCGATCAGGTGAAGGTAGGCGAGGTGGTGGGTGGCCAGGTGCTGGACGACGTGGTCGAACAAGGGCTGCGGATCGGCGTCGATCGCGTCGTTGGCCGGGGTCACGGGCGAGAGGCGGATGCCGGTGCGGTCACCACCGATAGCGTCGGTCACAGCGGCCACCACTTCCAGCAGGAAACGCGCTCGGTTGGCGATGCTGCCGCCGTAATCGTCGGTGCGCTCGTTGCTGCCGGTTTTGAGGAACTGGTCGATCAGGTAGCCGTTGGCGGCGTGGATTTCCACCCCGTCAAAGCCAGCGGCGATGGCCTGCATCGCGGCGTGGCGGTAGTTCTGCACGATGCCGGGGATTTCTTCGGCGAGCAGGGCGCGCGGCTCGGAGGTGGCCACGAAGGTGGGCACGCCGTCTTGGATCAGCACCGTTTTGGTTTTGGCGGTGATGGCCGAGGGCGCCACCGGCGACTCGTTGTTGGGTTGCAGCGACGTGTGCGAAATGCGGCCCACATGCCAGAGCTGCACCACGATGCGCCCGCCCGCGTCGTGCACCGCTTGCGTCACGCGCTTCCAGCCATCGAGCTGTTCGGTGCCGTACAGGCCGGGCACGTCGGCATAGCCCTGGGCCTGGTGGGTGATGGCGGTGGCCTCAGAGATCAGCAGGCCGGCGGTGGCGCGCTGCGCGTAGTAGGTGGCCATCAGCGGGGTGGGGATGGCGTTGGGCGCGCGGTTGCGCGTGAGCGGCGCCATGACGATGCGGTTGGGCAGGTCAAGAGCCCCAACTTTGAGGGAGTCGAAAAGGGAAGTCATGGGATGGAATGGAATGAAGACAAAAGAATTAAGGGCGATACCCCTTGAGGTTAGCGCCATCCGCCCCGAGCTGTCAGCACGCAGCCAACCGAGCAACCGCTGCACATATCCCACCACAAGCCGACAATGGTTCGCATGAAACATTTAACTGACATCCGCCTCTCCCTGCTCGACTTGGTGGCGGTGCGCGAAGGCGGCACCGTGGCTGAAGCACTGGCGGTTGCCCGGCGCACCGCGCAACACGCTGAGCGTCTGGGTTTCACCCGCTACTGGCTGGCCGAGCACCACAACATGAGCGGCATCGCCAGCTCGGCCACCGCGGTGCTGGTGGGCCACATCGCGGGCGCCACGCAGCGCATCCGCGTCGGTTCGGGCGGCGTGATGCTGCCGAACCACGCGCCGCTGGTGGTGGCCGAAGCGTTTGGCACGCTGGCCGAGTTGTACCCAAACCGCATCGACCTCGGTCTGGGCCGCGCCCCCGGCACCGACCAGCTGACCATGCGTGCGCTGCGCCGCGACCGGCCCGAAACCGAGCAGGATTTCCCGCGCGACGTGACCGAGCTGCAGCGCTTGCTCGGGCCCATGCAGCCGGGCCAGAAGGTGGTGGCCATGCCGGGCGCGGGCACCGAGGTGCCGATCTGGCTGCTGGGCTCCAGCCTGTTTTCGGCCCAGCTCGCGGCCGAGCGCGGCCTGCCGTATGCGTTTGCTTCCCATTTCGCGCCGCGCTATCTGTTGCAGGCCCTCGCCATGTACCGGCAGAACTTCCGCCCATCTGCCGCGCTGGCCAAGCCGTACGCCATCGTGAGCGTGCCCTTCATTGGCGCCCCCACCGACGACGAGGCGCAGTACCTCGCCAGCAGCACCTACCAGCGCGTGCTGGGCATCCTGACCGGGCGGCGCGGCCAGCTGCCGGCACCGGTCAAAGGCTTCATGGACCACCTCGACCCGCAGGCCCAGGCCGCGATCACCGACTTCCTGGCCTGCGCGGTGATCGGCGGGCCAGACACGGCACGCGAAGGCTTGCAGCAGCTCGCCGACGCCACCCAGGCCGACGAGTTCCTGCTGGTCAGCGATGTGTTCGACCCGGCGCTGCGGCTGCGCTCGCTCGACATCGCGGCGGCTGCGATGCACGAGCCTGTGGCCGCCTGAAGCGCACGGGGTTTGTAGGAGCGGTACTGCCGCGATGGCGTTGGCTGGCGCTGGCGGGTCGCGGCAGTGCCGCTCGCTACGGGGACAGGGTTGTCTGCGCTCTGCAAAAGCTTGGTCAATGTTGTGAATTGGTAGGAGCGGCATTGCCGCGATGGCGCTGGCAAGCATGTTGGGCACGCGCTTCAAGGCCTTCTTGGAACAGAGAAGCTGTACAGCGCCCCGCTACCATCGGCCCATGAGCACCCACTACGAGACCCTGCCCCCGACCAGCCCCTACCGCGAGGTGTTCGGCGTCGAGCCGCCCAGTGCAACGACAGAGCGCCACATGTACCCGCGCAAGATCGGGCACTTCATTCGCGCGGTGCCGGTAGCGCCCACCGAGCCCACCGAGCCCAGCCTGACCGAGACGTCTGAGCCACCACTCGACGCTGTGCCGCCTGCGCGTGAGCTGGTGGCCGCGCAGTGGGGCCTGGTGCCGCACTGGGTCAAGTCGGCGTCCGACGGCAAGCTGCGCGCGACCAAGCTGGTCAACGCCAAATCAGAAACGGTCTCCACCACGCGCGCTTTCTACGACGCCTGGATCAAAGGCCAACGCTGCATCGTGCCGATGGCGGCGTTTTATGAAGACGACTGGCGCGACGGCAAGGCCCTGCCCACGCGCATCTCCCGCATCGACGGCCAGCCCATGGGCGTGGCCGGACTGTGGGCCAGCTGGACCGGGGCGGAGGGTGAAACTATCCTGAGCTTCACCTTGCTGACGGTGAACGCCAACAACCACACGCTGCTGCGCCGCTACCAGCAGCCAGGCAGCGAAAAGCGCATGCCGGTGGTGCTCAACGAAGGCGCTTACGGCGCCTGGCTCACGGTGCGCATGGAAAAAGCCAAAGAGTTCATGCGCCAATACGCCCCCCAATGGCTGGCCGCCAACCCGGTGGAAACCAAGGCCGACAAGGTGCCCAAAGGCTGGCTGGGTTGAAGCCGCGCGCAGGCAGGGCGTGGCTTCAACCAACCTCGGCACCGCTCAGCCAACTGGGGTGACCTGGCCGCTCAAAGACAGCGCGGCAGCAGCCAACGAGGCGGTGCGCAGACGTGCGATCGCCACGGACAACTTCGTGCCCGCTTTCGAGTCCCAGCGTTCACTCGAAGAGGGGTTGTGCCGGTTTCACGACGGGCTTGCCAGCACCGACCCAGGCGTCGTAGCCTCCAGCGACCGACACAACGTTGTTGTAGCCCATGCTTTGCATGGTGTTGGCCGCAAGCGCCGCTCGTCCGCTGGTTTTGCAGTAAAGCACCACGCTCAGGTTGCGCGGGTCCAGCGCCGGGTTTCCCGACAGCTTGAATTCGAGCAGACCCCGTGGGAGGTTGATGGCGCCCGCCAGATGGCCTGCAGCGTACTCATCGGCCTCGCGGACATCGATGACGACGTCCGCCGACGCGATGCAGCCCTGGGCTTCTTCGACGGACACTTCGCGGCACTGACTCTTGGCGGCGACAACGAGATCGTGAGCGGTTTTCATGGGGTCTTTGAAGTGTGGGTGGGTTGGAAGCGCTGGGTGTCTTGGTCTTTTTACACCCATTGCTCCCCAGACTGTGTTGTGAAGTCGCCAGCATCGGCGCTTTGATCGCTGATGCTTAGAACGCCAGCGTGCGCACGCCGGGCTTGAGCAGGTGCGCTGCGATATCGGCAGGTTTGGCGGGGGTTACGCCGGCGAGCAGATCGGTGGCCTGTCGCCCGGTATTGGGCAGGTACAGCGCACAGACCTCGACCTTGGCCCCAGCCTTGATCAGACCTTGAAGCATTTGCTGCGGCGTGACGTTGCGGGGTTTGAGGGTTGGCATGGTCTGGCCGTTGACGGCGATGTCACCAGCGGCGTCGCACAGCAGCACCCGCACGTCAACCTTCTGCTCCAGAGCCTGCCCGGCGAGAACCAGGCCAGCGCCCTGGGCCATGGCGGCGCCTGAATGGATGGACACGAACAGCTCGTCGGCCTGGGCCACGAGGGCGGTCGACAGCAGGGCGGCGGTGATCAGGAAAGACTTCTTCATGGTTTGAAACTCCGGTGGGTTGGAAAGCGGGAACAGGGGAACGGGGAACAAGGAAATTGGGAAGCGGTGCGATTGGGCGGGCTTTCAATGGGGGCAGCCGGTGGGGTTTTCGCTGTTGATCAGGTGATTGGCCATGTCGGAGAAAGCACGCTCAACCGCTGCGCGCAGCGTCAGGTCATCAACCTGCTCAGCCAGCGCCATGCGCATGCACAGCATCCATTCGTCGCGCATCGCCACGTTGATGGCGTACGGGGCGTGCCGCATGCGCAGCCGGGGATGGCCCCGTTCGCGCACATACAGCGGTGGCCCGCCAAACCACCCGCTGAGAAACTTGAACAGGCTGTCGGTGCTGCCAGACAGGCTCGGTGGGTGGATCTGGCGCACGGCGTGCGCTTCGGGCAACTCGTCCATCAGGCCGTAGAACCGGTTGACCAGCCGGTGGATGGCGGGTGCACCGCCCAGACGCGCATAAACGCTGTCGCGCTGTGTTGCTGAATCGGCGTCTGAGGCGCTTGAAGCTGTGGATTGCATGACCTGCCTTTCAACGTGACTGGGGGTCGTTTTCATGGGATGTGTGCGAAGGGCGCCGCATTGCGCAGGTGGGTGTTTTCTGCCCCTGCGGACGGCGAGCGCACGCGCGCAAGGAACTCGTCCCGTGTGGTGCCGCCCAGCCATGGGTGCCAGCGCCGTTGTTCGAGCACGTTTGACACAGCGCGGCCCTGTGCGGCGTGACCGCAGAACAACAGGGTCTCGCCGGGCAAGGTGAAGACCTGACGCGTGGCGCTGTCCCACAGCGCTTCGGGCAACGCCGGTCGGGGCTGGAAGGCGCAAGTGTCGACGGAAAGCAGACCGCCACAGAACAGGCGGTCGCGCCACAGGAAGCTCAGACATCCCGCTGTGTGGCCTGGCGTGGGCATGGCCCGCAGCATCTCGTTGCCGAACAGCAGCGTGTCGGCTCCGCCATGCACCGACAGCGCCAGCACGGGCGAGGGATGCTGGATGCGCAGTGCGCCGAGCTGGTCCAGGGCTGCTGCGTCGGCTGCAGGGCGGCCTTCATGCCCGTGGGTTTGCAGCAGCCAGCGCAGGTGCAAGCCGTGTTCGTCGAGCATGGCTCTCAGCACCGGTACGTCGGCACCGCGCGCATCGACCACCACGCATTCCCGCGTGTCCAGATCGGCCAGCAGATAGCTCACCGCACCGCTGGCCTCGTCGTGAAGGATTCGAAAGTACATGGCGCAGGTGGGGTGGTGCAAAAGCGGTGTTGTGGGGCGGTTGGTGCCGCTCAGGCTCGGGCGCGCCCGTGCCGCCAAGAAAGCAGCGGCCAAGCAAAGGCCACGGCCATACCACCCACGGCCGCTGCCAGCGCCAGCAGCATGCCCCAGTCAACCCAGTAACCCATGTCCGAGAGCGTCGAGCCAATCGATCCCGGCAGCAGCAGCGCAGCCACCACCGCCACCGCTGCGCCGATAACCAGCGCGGGCAAGATGTTGGCGCGCCAATGCTGGCCGTCTTGCCGCCACGCCGTCCCCAGCAGTGCCAGCCACAGCACAGCGCCAGCCAGCAGCAGTGGCCAGATGCCCAGCGCGATTTCCCAAACAATGTTCAGCATCAGCCAGATCTCGTACATATTTTTTCTCCGAAGGTGGTTGCGTTGCAGGATGTGTTGCAAGGTGCGTTGTCAGACCCGGCCCTTGAGCACCGCCATGTAAGCGGGCTTGAGCATGCGGACCTTCATCAACCAGGCGAAGAAGCTGTCTTGCAGCGGTTCGATCATGGGCAGCGATGGGGTGAGGCGTCCTTCGTAGTCGAACTCGATCAGCATGGCCGAGCCTTCGCGTGTGATCAGCGGGCAGGAGGTGTAGCCGTCGAAAGCCTGATTGGCCTGGCGCCCGGCGATCACTTCCACCAGGTTGTGCGCCACCAGCGGTGCACTCTTCTTCACCGTGGCAGCGGTCTTGCCGCGCGGTGTGCCGTTGATGTCGCCGATGCCGAACACATTGGGAAAGCGGCGGTGCTGCAGCGTGCTTTTGTCCACTTCAAGCCAGCCACCAGCGGCAAACGGGCCTTCCTTCCAGGCCAGCTCGCTGTTCTTGACCGCATCGGGCGCGCGCGTGGGCGGCACCACGTGGATGAGGTCGTAGGGCATTTCCTGCGTTTCTCCCTCGGGCGACGAGAAGGTAGCGCGGCGGGCGCCGATGTCAATGGCCTTGAGCGCGCGCGAGAACTCGACATCGATGCCCAGCGTCTGCCAGCGCTCCAGCACGTTGTCGTTGACCACCTTGACACCGAACACATTGCCCAGCGCCGACTGAAAGCGGATCTTCGATGCGTCCAGCGTGCCGGCCTTGAACAACCTGTCGCGCAGCATGAAGCTCATCTTCAGCGGTGCACCGGCACATTTGAGTGGCGTGGCTGGCAGCGTCATCACGGCTTGGCCACCCTGGGCGGTGAAGGCCTGCATGGCCGCCCATGTGGCCTGCGCGGCTTCGGGGCTGGGATAGACGCTGGTCAGGCCTTCGCGCCCAATGGCGGCGACGTCCATGCCAGCGATTTGTGCAAAGTCTAGGTGCACGCCGGTGGCCACCACCAGGAAGTCGTACTCGATACGCTGGCCGCTCGCTGTGGTGACGGTGTTGGCGACCGGGTCGAAGCTGGCCACCATGTCCTTCACCCACTCAATGCCGGCGGGCTGGTAGTCGGCGTTGCGGTCGCGCACCTTGTCCACGGGCCAGACGCCAGTGGCCACCAGGGTGTAGCCCGGCTGGTAGTTGTGCTCTTCCTTGCGGTCGATGATCGTGATCTTTGCGCCATCGAGCAACTGCGACAACCGGTTGGCCACCGCGATACCGCCCAAACCGCTGCCAGCGATGACGATGCGGGCGCGGGTCTTGACCGCCGCCTTGACCAGGCTAGGTGTTGTGGCACCCGCCACCAAGGGGGCTGCTGCCATGGCCTGCAGCCAGCGCCTGCGCACCGGGTCGATTGGTGGAACGGCGGTGGGTTTTTTCATATTTGTCTCCGGGTGCTTATGGTTGCCGAGGGGAATGTCGGCTATTGCCTCGCGGCGGTTTTAGGCTTTGTCTTCGCCGATCAGCAGGCGCGTTGCGGCTGTGTAGTGGTGTGGCGGAATCTCCAGATTCGTCGGTGCGGGTTTGTTCTTGTAGACCCGCCCGGCACCGTCGAAGGTGGAGCCGTGGCAGGGGCAGAAGAAGCCACCGGGCCAGTCCGTTGGCAGGCTGGGGTTGTTGCCGTCTTTCGGCGCGGCGTTGGGTGAACACCCCAGGTGGGTGCAGATGCCGATGGCGACGAAATACTCGGGCTGTATCGCGCGCTCGGTGTTGGCGGCGTAGGCCGGCTGCTGCTGTTTGAGCGACAGCGGGTCGGCCAGATCGGTGTCGTGACCCTGGAGCGCGACCAGTATCTCGGGCGTGCGGCGCACCACCCATACCGGCTGGCCTCGCCACTCGACGGTCTTCATGTCGCCGGGTGCCAAGTTGGAGACGTCCACCTCCACCGGTCCAACGGCGGCCCTGGCCTTTTCGCTGGGTGCCAGCGTCGAGACAAAGGGAACGGCAGTGGACACAGCGGCGATGCCGCCCACTGCGGCGGTGGCCAGCAGCCAGACGCGGCGCTCAGGATCGCCAGGTGCAGGGTGCTGGGGGTGAGTCAGATGGGTATTCATGGGTAACTCCTTGGGTTTTGTGGTGGGGTGCTTCAGGTTTTGAGTACCCAGCGCAGCACCATCGCCACAGCCAGCAGCGCAGCGATGCTGGCGGCCCAGATGCCGACCATCCAGAGCAGGCGATTCCAAAGGGGTGGCAGTGGCTCGTCAGCGCGCGCAGCGGTGATGGCTGGCCAGCGAAACAGCGGGGTTTTCATGCGTGGTACCCGTCTGCGCTGACCTTGCCGCGAAACACCCAGTACGACCAGGCGGTATAGCCCAGGATCATCGGCAGCACGATGGCTGTGCCCCAGAGCATGAAGACCTGGCTGCTGCGGTCGGTGGCCGCATCCCAGATGGTGACGGCGCCCGGTACGACGTCGGGGAACACGCTGATGCCCAGGCCGATGAAGCACAGGAGGAAGACACCCAGCGTCAGCAGGAAGGGCGCGACCTCGCGGCTCGTCTTTAGACTGCGCACGAAGGCCACGCTGGCCAGCGCCACCAAGAGGGGCACCGGGGCCACCCACAGGATGTTGGGCCAATGCAGCCAGTTCCCGAAGTAGTCAGCGCTCAGGAAGAGGGTGGCGACGCTGACTGCCACGATGGCGGCCAGACTGGCGCCGCCCAGCCACCAAGCCATGGCCCGTGCCTTGCGCTGCAGCGAGCCTTCGGCCTTCATCACCAGCCAGGTCGAGCCCAGCAGGGCGTAGGCCACGACCACGCTCAAGCCGGTGAGCAGCGAAAAAGGCGTGAGCCAGTCCCACCAGCCGCCGGCGTACGCCCGCTCGCTGATGCGCACACCTTGCAGCAGCGCGCCCAGGATGACGCCCTGCGAGAACGCTGCCAACAGCGAGCCGCCGGTGAATGCCAGATCCCAGAAGCCGCGGTGGGCGGGATCGCGCCAGCGGAATTCGAACGCCACACCGCGAAACACCAGGGCCAGCAGCATCGCAATGATGGGCGCGTACAGCGCAGACAAGATCAGGCCGTAGGCCAGTGGAAAGGCTGCGAGCAGACCACCGCCGCCCATCACCAACCAGGTTTCGTTGCCATCCCACACGGGTGCGATGCTGTTCATCGCGGTGTCGCGGTCGTGGCCCACCTCGAAGGTGTTGAACAGGATGCCGATGCCGAGATCGAAGCCGTCCAGCACGACGTAGATGAAAACGGCCAGCATGATGATGAGGGCCCAGATCATGGTGAGATCGGTGTGGGTGAGATCGATGTTCATGGTCATCTCCTTATTCGGTCACCAAGGCGGCGGGCCGCAGCGCCACAACAGGTGTGGTGCCGGCTGCCATCGCGGGAATGTTGGGGGCTGGCGGCTCATGCACCACCGGGGGCTTGGCCATCAGCTTCAGGATGTAGAGCACGCCGGCGCCAAAGACCGCGAAGTACACGACGACGAAGGCCACGAGTGATGCCGCCACGGCGGGGGCTGCCAGCGGTGAGGCCGACTCGGCCGTGCGCATCAGGCCTTGGATGGTCCAGGGTTGGCGACCCACCTCGGTGGTGATCCAGCCTGCGAGCACCGCGATCAAGCCGGACGGCCCCGTCACCAGCGCGAAGCGATGCAGCCACTTCCATTCGTACAGCCGTCCCTTGAACCGCGCCCACAGGCTGAGCATGCCCAGACCCGCCATCAGAAAACCCAGGCCGACCATGATGCGAAAGGCCCAGAACACGATGCCCACAGGAGGGTGGTCGGCCTTGGGTACGGTGTCTAGGCCGTTCATCGGGGCGTTGAGGTCGTGCTTGAGAATCAGCGACGACAGCTTGGGAATTTCAACCGCGTAGTCCACCCGGCCTTCAGCGCTGTTCGGTATACCAAACAGAATCAGTGGTGCACCTTCCGGATGGCTCTGGTAGTGGCCTTCCATGGCCATCACCTTGACGGGCTGGTGCTCCAGCGTGTTCAGGCCGTGCAGGTCGCCCAGCACGATCTGCAGTGGCGCGACGATGGCCGCCATCCACATCGCCATCGAAAACATGAGGCGGGCGCGCGGATTCGCGCGGTCTTTCAGCAGGTGCCAGGCGCCGACGGCGCCGACCAGGAAGGCGGTGGTCAGGTAGGCGGCCGACAGGGTGTGCACCAGACGGTAGGGAAAGCTGGGGTTGAAGATGATGGTCAACCAGCTGCCGGCCGAGATGAACTGGCCATTGGCGTTGATCGCATAGCCCGCGGGGGTCTGCATCCAGCTGTTGACCGACAGAATCCAGAACGCTGAGACAAAGGTGCCCAAGGCCACCATCAGCGTGGCGGTGAAGTGCAGGCGCTTGCCCACGCGGTTCATGCCGAACAGCATCACACCCAGGAAGCCGGCCTCCAAGAAGAAAGCGGTTAGCACCTCGTAGGCCATCAGTGGGCCGATGATCGGGCCGGCCTTGTCGGAGAACACCGCCCAGTTGGTGCCAAACTGGTAAGACATCACGATGCCAGAGACCACCCCCATGGCGAAGAACAGCGCAAAGATCTTGATCCAGTAGCGGAACAGGTCCAGATAGTCGGCGCGCCCGGTTTTGAGCCACAGGCCTTCGAGCACCGCCAAGTAGCTCGCCAGGCCGATCGTGATGGCGGGAAAGAGGAAGTGAAAGCTCACCGTGAAGGCAAACTGGATGCGTGCCAGCAAAAGTGCTTCGGGCAGGTCGAACATGGGGAAGCCTTGTATCGGTGAAGTGGCAGACCCCGTTTTCTATTCAAAATCCGTGCCACCGGGCCTAAACAGAAAAAACCCAATGAAATCAATGGTTTTTGGCGTGCGGCTTGCGGTAGCTGCCAGATATGGCGGGCTTTTTTTATGCCACTTTTGGCCGATGCCTGCCAAATTGGCAGGGCGCTTTGGCAGTGGTGGTTGACCATCCTGTCAGCAAGAGGGACTTGAACATCAGCGTAGACTGATATTTGAAGTGCCCGGGTCTGCGCGGCTTGTTGGCCGAAGCCTTTCTGAACCGTTATCGAAAGACCGAACGATGGCCACCGTGTTGCCCGAACTGGTGTCGTACCTGGAAAGCCTGGTCGAACCCCACATCCTGCTGGACCGTCAGTACCGGATCATTGCGGCCAACGCCGCTTACCGCAGCCAGTTCAGCCCTCGCGCGCCTGTGATCGGGCGCACCTGCTACGAGGTGTCCCACCACTTCAGCGTGCCCTGCGATCAGGCGGGAGAGAGTTGTCCGCTGGCACGCGCCCGCGAGTCGGGCCAGCGCGAGCGGGTGCTGCACCTGCACCACACGCCACAGGGCGAGTCGTACGTGAACATCGAGCTGACGCCGTTGCTCGATGCCGAAGGCGAGCAGGCTTTTTTTATCGAAAAGATGGAGCCTCTGCGCGTGGCCCAGAGTCGTCCTGCTGGGCAGGGCTTGGTGGGTCGTTCGGCTGCCTTCCAGCGCATGCTGGAGCTGGTCGCGCGCGTGGGGCCATCGCAGGCGAGCGTGCTGCTGCTCGGTGAGTCGGGCACCGGCAAGGAACTGGTGGCACAGGCTGTGCACGACGCCAGCCCGCGTGCGGCGAACCCGCTGGTGGTGGTCGACTGCGCGAGCCTGCCCGAGAGCCTGTTCGAGAGCGAGCTGTTTGGCCATGAGCGCGGCGCCTTCACCGGAGCCAGCACCACCAAGCCCGGGCTGGTCGAGGCTGCCAGTGGGGGCACGCTGTTTCTGGATGAGGTGGGCGACATCCCGCTGTCCATGCAGGTCAAGCTCCTGCGCCTGCTGGAGAGCGGCACCTACCGCCGGGTGGGCAGCACCGATCTGCGGCGCACCGATGTGCGCGTGGTCTCGGCCACCCACCGCAACTTGAAGGCCATGGTGGCCGATGGCCGCTTCCGAGAGGATCGGTATTACCGGCTCAGCACCTTTCCGATCGCACTGCCCGCCCTGCGGGAACGGGCGGACGACATCGCGCTGCTGGCAGTGGCCTTGCTGGACCGTGTGGCGCCGCAGCGGCGATTGAGTTTGTCGGCGGATACGCAGGAATTGTTGAAGCGCTACCCGTTTCCGGGCAATGTGCGCGAGTTGCGCAATGTCCTGGAGCGTGCCGCCTTGCTGGCCGACGGTCACAGCATCGAACCGGCGCACGTGGAGCGGGCGCTGGATGCCGGCGTGGCGCTGTCGCTGGTGGATTTACCAAGCACAAAACCAGCGCCTGCAGGTGCTTCGGCCCTGGGTTCTTCGTTGCGCAGTGTGGAGCGAGCCACCTTGCAAGCCCAGCTCAAGGCCCACCAAGGCAGCCGCGCCGAACTGGCGCAAAAGCTCGGGATCAGCGAGCGCTCGCTCTACCGCAAGCTGCACGAGATTGGCGACGACCCCGACGCGGCGTAAGACGCTGATCTCAAGGCCCATCGCTCAAAGCGAGCGGGTAGAGAAGTACCAGTCCTTCATGGCGTAGCCCTCGTCCTTGCGCGCCTCGATAGCAGCAGGCGTCTTCGGGGGTGGAACGATCACGTCGCAACCGGGCGTCCAACCTTCAGGGGTTGCAATCTTGTGGGCATCGCTGGTTTGCATGGCGGTCAACAGACGCACGAACTCGTCGATGGACCGGCCATTGCTCATCGGGTAATACACCATGGCGCGCAGCTTGCCTTCGGGGTCGATGAAGAAGGTGGCGCGCACCGCCTGCGTGTCGGCCGCGCCCGGATGGATCATGCCGTAGGCACGCGCCACATCCATCTTGATGTCATCAATGATGGGGAACGGGATCTCGACACCGAAACTGTGCTTGATGCTCTGCATCCAAGCCAAGTGCGAGTAGATGCTGTCAATGGACAGGCCCAGCAACTCGCAGTTCATGCTCTTGAACTTGTCGGCGGCTTTGGCGAAGGCGATGAACTCGGTGGTGCACACCGGCGTGAAGTCGGCCGGGTGCGAGAACAGGATCAGCCACTTGCCCTTGTAGTCGTCAAGCGTGCGTTCGCCATGGGTGGTTTTGGCCTTGAATGCTGGCGCGGGTTCGTTGAGGTGGGGGAAGCTGGACACGTTTTCCATGGGAACTCCGTTGGAAGGTTGAAGAGGTGACCGAACAGGCAAAACGCTGTTCGATGACTTCAGTGTCGGCCGACCCCCGGGTGCCCGGCATGACATGGATCATGGCGGCGGTTGGCTTGCGCTATGCCGCTGATAGCCAACGTCCGTCTGGACTTCAGTTGTCCGAGCTGAGCAGCAACATGGATTCGTTTGCGATGCGGTAGAGGCGGCCAAGCTTGTCCAGCGGTTGCAAGACGCCACGCTTCACCAGTGCCGAAATCTCGCGGCTCACGGTCTCTTGCTTCAGGTCCATCATGGCGCCCATGTCCTCGCGCGAGAACAGGGTGACGATTCCCGGGTCGGTCGTGTGGCGCATTTTCAAAATGAACTGGCAAACCCGCTGGTGTGCGGTGCCGAAGTTGATCGAGGCCAGCCAGTCGTCGGCTTCGCTCAGCGCCTTCTGCCATTTGTCCAACAGCCCAGCGTGCATGCGGGGCGAGCTGTGGTTCAGCTTGTGCACCACCTCGGTGGGAATGCGGCACAGCGTGACGTTGGTGAGTGCGGCGGCCTCGCTGTTGTAGCGCCCTGTGGCCAGTGCTTCCAGGCCGACCACGTCACCCGGGCGCAGCAGGCGCAGGATGCGCCTTCGCCCATCGCCCGTGATGCGGGACAGCTTGAGCATGCCCGAGCGCAGCGTGAAGATGCCGCCTGCTTCGTCCCCTTCGTTGAACAGCACCTGATGGGCTCGGTACGCCAGGTCGTCGATGGGCGCATGGATGAGGGCGAAGTCGTCCTCGGTGAGCTGGGAGAACAGGGCGAGCTCGCGAACCGCGCAAGATCGGCAGTCGGATGTGCCGCGCCAGGCGGATTGGGTCTGGATGGGAATCATGTCGGGTTCGAGAAGCGTTTGGCGGCGTGGCCCATGTCATGAAGCCATCCGCCGGTGATGCTGGCGGCATGTTCCGCAAGCGAAGCCACAGGCCATGACGGCTGTGTACATCGGGTGGCAGATCCAGCGGTAAGGCCTTGTTCAATGGGGGTTCCACCTGCGCGAGGCGCGGGCCTGGTGTTGAAGTTACCCAGCTGGTTTTGGAGACGGTCGGAGGTGTTCAACAGAAGGCTTCCGGGGTCAGCGCCGCCGCGCGACCAGACCGATCAGGGCGGAGCGGCCGTGGTGGCCGTTGCCCTCGGCCAGGTCGGTGTCGTACTCGCGCAGGTGTTCGATGTCGAGCTCGTTGAAAGCTTCGCGCAGCAACGGCTCTGTGTACAGGTGCGATGCCTGCGGCGGTCCTCCCGTGCGGTACTCGAGCTGCTTTGGTGTGTAGCCTTGCAGCACAAGCCGTCCGCCGGGTTTGAGGGCGTGCACCATGCGCGCAAACAAACGCGCTCGCAGGGCCGGGTCGGCGAACTGCACGAAGATGGCCGCCACGCCTTCGCAAGCTGCCTCGGGCCACGCGTAGTCGTCGCAGTCCGCAACGGCGAAGCTGACCGCCACACCCCGCTGCGCAGCCAGCTCACGGGCCTTGGCCACGCCGGTCTCGGCGATGTCGAACGCTTGCACCGCCAGTCCTTGTTCGGCTAGCCAGACGCTGTTGCGGCCCTCGCCATCGGCCACACACAACACGCGATCGCCCCGGGACCAGACAGATGCATGTTCACGCAGCCAGCCGTTTGGCTCGGAGCCGAACAGGAAGCCTGGAGCTGCAAACCGCTGGTTCCAGGTCTGCGCTGCACCGCTGAAGGGTGGGGAGTCTTGAGGGGTCATGTTTGTGGTGGGTGAGCTGTCAAGGGGATGGCCGATGCTGGCGCAGGCGGCGCTCCAGCGCTGCGGTGCTGGGGCAGCCGAAGTGTGCATCGACCTGCCTGACCTGGGCATCGTGGAAGAGGGTGATGGGCAGGCCGCGTGAGCCGATGGGTCAGAGGCACCATGAAACGCGCTCTGGAGAAACATCACCAGGGTATTGGCGTGGGGCGCCAGGGCATCGCGCAAATCGTGGTCTCCTTCCACCAGCAGAAGGCGCGCCCGGTGAGAGACGGACAACAACCGGTGCGCGTCTTCGACCGGTACCGTGCCGTCGGCGATGCCGTGCACCAACAACGTGGGGCATCGCACCGCGGCCAGTGTTCGCAGGGGTGCAATTTCATCAAAGGTGACGCCAATGACCTGCTGGACATGGCGCAAGACGTACCAGCCCAGCAGTGGGTTTGGAATTCTTTTCTCGGCCATGAAACGGCGCATCACCTCGGTGGGGTGAGCGAATGCCGAGAGACTGACCACGGCCCGAACGTCGTCGTGGTGGGCGGCGTACAGCAAGGCGGCGGCTGCGCCGACCGAGTGACCCAGCAGCGCAAGCCTCTGCGCGTCGATTTCAGGGTGGCGCCGCAGCCAAGTCAGGCCTGACGCAATGTCCTCGGCAAAACGGGGCATGGAGGTGAATGGTTCGTCGTCACTGTGGCCGTGGCATCGGGCGTCCACCAGCAGCACCGCAAAACCAGCCGCATGCAGTGGTGGAACGACCGACCCCATCATCGCCGCGTTGGAACCCCAGCCGTGCATCACCAGCACCGCGGGCACCCGTCTTTCGGTGGCCTGAGGTGGCAGTGCCAGCCACCCAACCAGGCGCTTGCCGCCAGCGGTTGGAATGTGGACTTCCCGGATGCGGTCAGGCGGCAACCCGAATGCACGAGTTCCCTTTGCATGGAGCACACGCGGCGCGCGCAAGCCTCGCACGATGCCCATGTGAATCCATCGGCGCAGCGCCCACAAACCACCCACGGTGGCCACTGTTCCCAAGATCATCGCTGCCGGTGCTCAGGCGCGTTGACGCAGTTCACATGAGGCTGCCTGTGATGGGCCAACTCAAGTCTGGTCATGCAGGGTTTTACCGTCGGCGTCGATCACGGTCACCCGAACCGGCACGGCCTGCCGCACGCTTTGCGTGACGGTGCAGAACGCCTCGAACTGCGCCAGTGCCCGGTCCAGGTGTTCCAGGGCGCTGGCTGCCACACCCAGGTGGATTGTGGCGTGGATGCCCAGGATCCGCAGCCGACCTTCGGGGTTGCGCCCCACCTCGGCCTGCACCTCGCAACGCAAAGGCTCTGGTGCCTGCTTGAACTTGCGCAATGCAAACAGCAGCGAGTCGCTCAGGCAGTTGCCCACCGAGGCGCACAGCAGTTGAGTGGGGGAAGGGCCTTCCCCTTTGCCCAGCGGCGCGGGTTCGTCGGCGATCAGGTGGGGGATGTTGTCGCCGAAGTGGATCTCAAAGCGGTAGTCGGCTTGCTGCTGGAGCGAAACGAAAGCGGTGGTCATGGTGCTGCCCTGGGTAGGTGGGGGGCGGTGATCACAGCGCGTTGAGCGGGATCTTCAGGTAGGCCACGCCGTTGTCTTCCTTCGGCGGCAGCTCACCCGCGCGGATGTTGATCTGGACCGCGGGCAGGATCAATGTGGGCATCTCCAGCGTGGCGTCGCGCTGGGTGCGCATGGCCACGAATTCGTCTTCACTCACGCCGTCGTGCACGTGGATGTTCTTCGCGCGTTGCTCGGCCACCGTGGTCTCGAACGCCACCGGGCGGTCGGCGGGCGGGTAGTCGTGGCACATGAAAAGGCGGGTCGCGGGCGGCAGGCTGAGCAGCTTGCGCGTGGAGGCGTACAGCTGGCGAGCGTCGCCGCCGGGGAAGTCGCAGCGGGCTGTGCCCACGTCGGGCATGAAAAGCGTGTCACCCACGAAGACGGCGTCGCCAAAGCGGTAGGCTGCGCAAGCCGGTGTGTGGCCGGGCACGAACATCACCTCGCCAGACAGTTCGCCCAGCGGGATGACTTCGCCCTCTTGCAGAAGATGGTCGAACTGCGAGCCGTCCTGCTTGAAGCCCGGCTCCAGGTTGAAGACGCCCTTAAAGACTTTTTGCACCTGGGTGATCTGGGCCCCGATGCCAATCTTTCCACCCAGCTGAGCCCGCAGGTAGGGCGCGGCCGAGAGGTGGTCGGCATGGGCGTGGGTCTCCAGAATCCATTGCACCTTCAAGCTGTGGGTGCGAACGTAGTCAATCACCTTGTCGGCTGATGTGTGCTGCGTACGGCCCGATTTGGGGTCGTAGTCGAGCACCGAATCGATGATGGCGCAGGCGCTGCCCGGGCCGTTGTGAACCACGTAGGTCACCGTCCAAGTGGCGGCATCAAACATGCCGTGCACTTGGGGCTGTGTGGTGGGTGTTGTGGCGGATGTCATGAGGGGCTCCCTTAAATAAGCTAACGTCAATATATTGACAAATGTATTGTTTGTCAATATATTATCGCCATCCGCTGGCTACTTGCCGCACCACCTCCATGAACCGGAAGGAAACATCGATGAAGAACGCCGTGATGGACCTCGAAGAAATGCAATCGGCCGCAGGCCGCGCTTGCCGCTTGATGAAGGTGCTGGCCAACCCGGACCGGCTGTTGATCCTGTGCCAACTCTCCCAGGGCGAGCGCCGCGTGGGTGAGCTCGAAGAGCTGCTCGGCATCGTGCAGCCGACCTTGTCGCAGCAGCTCACCGTGCTGCGCGACGAGGAGCTGGTGAGCACGCGCCGCGAAGGCAAGAACATTCACTACGCATTGACCAGCCCCAAGGCGCTGGCTGTGATGAAGGTGCTTTACGAACAGTTTTGTGTTACTGAAAAGGAATAAGCAATGACGATTGATTGGGCCAATTTCACGCCGTGGGCTTCGCTGTCTGGCGGCATCTTGCTGGGCGTTGCCTCGGCATTCTTCATCTTGGTCAACGGCCGGGTACTGGGCATCAGCGGCATTTTGGGCGGTCTGCTGCCCCCGAAACTGGGTGACGCCGGTTGGCGCGTGGCCTTTCTGCTGGGCATGCTGGCAGCACCGCTGGTGTACGGCCTGCTGGCCCCTGAAGGATTCGTGCAGGCGCCGCGCATCGACGCGGGCTTTGCCACCATCGTTGCCGCCGGGTTGCTGGTGGGCCTGGGTACGCGCTATGGCTCGGGCTGCACCAGTGGTCACGGTGTGTGTGGTCTCTCGCGGCTGTCGCCCCGCTCACTGGTGGCCACACTGGCCTTCATGGGCGCGGGCTTTGCCATGGTCTTCGTGGTTCGCCACGTTCTGTAAGGAGCACACACATGCACCGCATCACCGAATTTTTTGTGGGCCTGCTCTTTGGCCTGGGCCTGCTGCTGTCTGGCATGACCGACCCGGCCAAGGTACTGGGCTTCCTTGACCTGTTCGGCACCTGGGATCCCTCTCTTGCCTTCGTCATGGGCGGCGCCATTGCCGTGGGCTTCTTCGCCTTCGCACTTGCCAGAAAACGCACCCAGAGTTTTCTCGGCGGCGCACTGCACCTGCCCAAGTCGACTGAGATCGACAAGCGACTGGTCATCGGCGGTCTGACCTTTGGAGCGGGCTGGGGTCTGGCGGGTTTTTGCCCTGGCCCGGGCATCGTCTCGATGGCCTCGGGAGAGGTCAAGGCCGCTGTCTTTGTGGCGGCCATGGTCGTCGGCATGGTGATATTCGAGGTTGCCGAGCGCAGCGGTTGGCGCCAGCGCATGGGGGTCTGAAAAGAACTGCACCGCATGAACCCCCGGTCCACCTGGCGCCAACTGCTGCCTTCCCTGCCTGTGCTGCAGTGGGGTCGCGAGTACAACCGCGAAACGCTGGCGAGCGATGGTGTGGCTGCGCTGATCGTCACCATCATGCTGATCCCCCAGAGCCTGGCCTACGCCATGCTCGCAGGTTTGCCGCCCGAGGTGGGCCTGTATGCCAGTGTGGCGCCGCTGCTGCTTTACGCTGTTTTCGGCACCAGCCGCGTGTTGGCCGTGGGGCCGGTGGCGGTGGTTTCGCTCATGACGGCAGCGGCCATTGGTCAGCATGCGGTGGCCGGAACGCCCGAGTATTGGGCGGTCGCCATCACGCTGGCTTTCCTCTCGGGCCTTCTGCTGCTGGCCATGGGCCTGCTGCGCCTGGGCTTTCTCGCCAACTTTCTGAGCCATCCGGTCATCTCCGGTTTCATCTCGGCCTCGGGCATCCTGATTGCGGCAAGCCAGCTCAAGACACTGATGGGTGTGAAGGCCGAAGGTCACAACTTCGTCGATCTCAGCGTTTCGTTGCTGTCACAGGCTGACCAGACGCACGTCCTCACACTGACCATCGGTGTGCTCACCGTGGCCTTTCTCTTCTGGGTGCGCAGCGGGCTCAAGCCGCTGCTGCTGCGCGTCGGCCTGACGCCCCGCGTGGCCGACGTGGTGGCCAAGACCGGACCGGTGGCGGCGATTGCCGTCACCACACTGCTGACCTGGGGCCTGGGCTGGCAAGCGCAGGGCGTGAAGATTGTGGGCACCGTGCCGCAGGGCTTGCCGCCGTTCACGCTGCCGCTTTGGGACCTCGGCCTGTGGCAGCAGTTGCTGGTGCCCGCGTTGTTGATCAGCGTGGTCGGCTTCGTCGAGTCGGTATCAGTCGGGCAGACCTTGGCTGCGAAGCGGCGCCAGCGCATCGAGCCTGACCAAGAGCTGGTGGCGCTGGGTTCGAGCAATCTCTCGGCTGCGTTCACCGGCGGCTTCCCTGTCACCGGAGGCTTCGCGCGCTCAGTCGTCAACTTCGACGCTGGCGCCCAGACGCCGGCGGCTGGCGTGTTCACCGCTGCCGGCATCACGCTGGCCTCGCTGTTTTTCACACCAGCGCTGTACTACCTGCCGCAGGCCACCCTGGCCGCCACCATCGTGGTGGCGGTGTTGTCGCTGGTGGATTTCAGCATCCTGCGCAAGACTTGGAACTACGCCAAGTCCGACTTCTTGGCGGTTGTGGCCACGCTGGTGGCCACGCTCACAGTGGGTGTGGAGACCGGGCTGGTCGTAGGCGTGGGCGTGTCGTTGGCTCTGTACCTCTACCGCACGAGTCGGCCCCACATGGCCGAGGTGGGCTTGATCGCGGGCACCGAATATTTCCGCAATGTGCAGCGGCACGCCGTGTTGGTGAGCCCTCGGGTGCTGAGCTTGCGGGTTGACGAAAGCCTGTACTTCGCCAACTCCCGCGCGCTGGAAGACCGCATCAACAGCGCCGTTGCCAACCGGCCCGGGTTGGCGCATGTGGTGCTGCAGTGTTCGGCCATCAATGACATCGATGCAAGCGCGCTGGAAAGTCTGGAAGCCATCGACCTGCGCCTGCGTGGCGCCGGTTTGCAGCTGCACCTGTCCGAGGTCAAGGGGCCGGTGATGGACCGCCTGAAAGACACGAAATTCCTGCACGGCCTGAGCGGGCGGGTGTTTCTCACGCACCACCAGGCCATCCGCGAACTGTCGCCCGGCGTTGCTTGAGCGATTTCAAACCGCAGAATATTCACATTCGTCCGGCCGGCGACTCTGCGCGTCTTCTTCGCTGCAATGGCATTGACTCTGATGGCGCGGTCATCTGCCAGCTGGACCGGCGCGCAGGGCGACACCATTCTGAGCTACACGCTGCTGACGGTGAACGGCAACCACCACGCGCTGCTGCGTTGCTACCAGCAGCCCGGCGCCGAGAAACGCATGCCGCTGGCCGACGCGGACAGTGGCGACAAACGGCCCAAGGCCCAACCGGTTTACCGCCGCCGCAACCCGCTAACCTGTGTCCATGAGTGGCACCGCTTCCCTCTCCACCAAACTTTCGCGCATTGGTGCCGGCCTGCTGTTGCTCGCCTTGGTGTCAATCGGCCTCACGCTGTGGGTCACCTGGCAGCTCGAAGGAGGCGCGGCGGCGGTCAACGAAGCGGGCCGCATGCGCATGCAGACCTGGCGTCTGGCCAGCGCGGTGCAGGCACAGCTGCCGCCCGACCAGATCGCCATGATGGTGGCCGAATTCGACGAAAGTCTGGCTCTGCTGCGTAATGGCGATGCGAGTCGGCCCTTGTTTGTGCCATGGGACGACGCGGTTCGCGGCGAGTTCGCGCAGGTGCAGGCCTTGTGGCAGGCCGAGCGCAGCCAGTGGATGCAAGCCGATGGTCTCGATGCGCTGAGCTCGCAGCGCCTGGCAGGCGATTTCGTGACCGCCACCGACCGCTTTGTGCTCGCTATTGAGCACCGGCTCTCGGGCTACACCGCCATCCTCAACCTGTTCCAGCTGGTGATGATGGCGCTGGCCGTTTTGGGCGCGGTGGTCATGCTCTACACCGGCTACATGTATGTGATCAACCCGCTGGCCCAGTTGCGCCGGGGGCTGGCACACATCGAGGGGGGCGACTTCCGCACCCGGGTTGATGTGGACACGCAGGACGAGTTTGGCCAGGTGGCGGCTGGTTTCAACCGCATGGCGGTCACCCTGGCATCGCTTTACGGCGGGCTTGAGGCCCAAGTGCAGACAAAAACCGTGCGCATCGAGGCGCAGCGCGCGCGGTTGGAGGCGCTGTACGAAGTAAGCGCCTTCCTCGCCCGCGCCACCACCATTGAGGAGCTCTCGCGCGGCTTCACCCAGCGGGTGCGCGCGGTGTTGAGCGCCGACGCGGTGGCGGTACGCTGGTCGGACGATGCCAACCAGCGCTATCTCATGCTCGCCTCCGACGCCTTGCCGGCCGACATGCTCGAAGACGAGCGCAGCCTGATCGCTGGCGCCTGCGCCTGCGGCAACCTCCAGCCCGACGCGCGCATTCGCGTGATCCCGATCCAGAGCCACGAGGCCGCGCCGATGCGGCATTGCGCCAAAGCCGGGTACGAGAGTTTGGTGAGCGTGCCAGTGCGGCTGCAACAGCGGCTGATCGGCGAGATCGACCTGTTCTTTCGCAAGCCTGTGGAGCTCAGCGCCGACGAAGCCGAGCTGCTGGACGCGCTGGCCAGCCACCTCGCCAGCGCCCTCGAAGGCCTGCGTGCCACCGCGCTGGAGCGCGAGGCGGCGGTGGGCGAAGAGCGCTCGCTGCTGGCGCGCGAGTTGCACGACTCCATTGCCCAGTCGCTGGCGTTTCTCAAGATCCAGGCGCAATTGCTGCGCAACGCCATCGACCGGCAACAGGCCGACAAGGTCCAGACCACGCTCGACGAGCTCGATGAAGGCCTGCGCGAGAGCATCGGCGATGTTCGTGAGTTGTTGGTGCATTTCCGCACCCGGACCAACACCGAAAACATCGAGGGTGCGTTGCAGGAAACCCTGCTGAATGTGAAGGTGCTGGATGGCGACTCGGTGGTGAGCCCCGAGATGATGACCAAGCTGGTCTCGGTCTTTCGCAGCCGCCCCGCCGCCGACAGCGCGGCTGCGCCGCTGCCCCGCTGGAGACGCCGCCCGAGCGGCGCGAAGAGAGCGGGGCGTTGCAATCGCTGTCACCGCGCGAACTCGACATTGCCGAGACCACCGTGAAAATTCATGTGCAACACATCCTGCGCAAGCTGAACGTGAGCACCCGGGTGCACGCGGCGGTGTTGGCGGTGGGTGCGGGCTGGGGATAAGGCGTTGGCACCAGTGACCGCGACAACCGATTCTGCGGCGCGGCCACTGGTGCCAATGGCAGGGCACTTTGCGCGATCCAGGTGCCGCCACTGAACAACAGCGGAGGCGGCAACAGGCATTGATTTGTGACAACAGGTGAACCGTTCCTTCGTGGTGCAATGGCACAAACGCTTGTGCCAAGAATGACCCGATAACACGATGAAAACCATTGACGAGATGCTCAACCTGGCCTTGCTGACAGCCGATCAGCACCACCAGCTCAGTGCCTGGATTGCGCACGCCGACACGCCCGAAGACGTTTTGAATTTGCCGGTATCGCTGTGGCAGGCGGAGCAGCGGGCCAGCTCGGTCATGGGGATCGACGACGACCGCATGCGCCCGACCGCCCTCGATGCCGAAGACATCCATGGCTGAGCAGCCGCTTCTGAGGGGCCGCCGCCCTGCAGACTTGGCGCCGAGAAGCTGATCGTCAAGGCATCACACCCTTCTGGCTCGCTCGCTCTTTTTTTTGCGAAGCCCTTTTTACCCCACCGTCAAACGCCATTCAAGGCCGAGTCCCGCATGAAAACCTTGAGCATCATGTATGTCGAAGACAACACAGAACTGCGCAACATTCTGACTGAAATGCTGGAAGGCCCAGGCCGTGCGGTCGTTGCATTCGCCACAGGCGAGGCGGCGCTGGCGGCCTGGGCGGCAGGTGCGCCAGACCTGCTTGTGACCGACATCGGCCTGCCCGGTATGTCGGGCACAGACCTCACGCGCATCGTCGTGGCCAGGAACCCTGCGCAGTGGGTGGCGCTTTGCTCGGGCTACGAGCACGGTGGTCATGTGTCCACGCTCGGCAAAAACGTGCGCGCCTTGCCCAAGCCGTTTGAGTTCGAGCAACTCGAAGCGCTGATCGATGAGGTCAGCGACGCCTTGGGCGCGTCATGAATCTGCCGTTGTTTGGCGGTTCCGACCCAATGGGCAACGTGCTGTGCTGGCACGACCGGGCCTACAGCGCAAACCATGGGAACTCCCGCTTCGCTCAATGATGGGCACACTCAGGGCCTCGTTGCGCAGCAAGCACTTGCCCTTAAGCTTTTTCGTTACCCCGCGCAAGCCGAACACTTTTCACGTCCCCACCATGAACCTCAGTGTATTTATCAGCCACAACACGGATGCGATCGTCGACGAGTGGGAGGTGTTCGCCAAAACACTTCTGCCGGTGGCTGACACCATGTCCAGTCTGGCACTGCGCGACCATTGCCGAGAGATCCTCCAGGCCACGGTGGCCGACATGCAAACGCGCGAGACAGAAAACGAGCGCGCTGCGAAGGCGCAAGGCAATGCCCCCCAAGACACCGTGGCCGACGCGGCTGCTACCGCACATGGCACGCTGCGGCACCTCTCGGGCTTCGACCTGGTGCAACTGGTTGCCGAGTTCCGGGCTTTGCGCGCCAGCGTTTTGGCGCTTTGGAGCCGCCAGAAATTCGCTGGTCTCTCCGCCGTGATCCCATCGGAAGATTCAGAGATCGAACAGATCATGCGGTTCAACGAGGCGATCGACCAAGCGCTTGCAGCGTCGATCGACAGCTACTCAGCGGCTGTGACCACATCGCGCGATATGTTCCTCGCCGTTCTGGGACATGACCTGCGCAGCCCGTTGCAAGCCATCAGCATGACGGGACAGATGCTGCTCAGGCCTGGTATGTCGGATGCGGCACGTCAGGCAGCGGCCATGCGAATAGACCGATGTGCGTCGGCCATGGGCTTGCTGATCAACGACTTGCTTGAATTCACGCGCACCCGGCTGGGCTCTGGCATCCCGTTGGAAAAAACCGCGTGCGACCTCGGGACGATCTGCACAACGGCCCTCGAAACGATCCGCGCCGGCAACCCCGAGCAAAGCTTCGAGGAGCAGATATCGGGCAATTTGGTCACCTTGGCAGATGCACCTCGGCTGCACCAGGTGCTCTTGAACCTGCTGAGCAACGCCGTTCAGCACGGCGATCGAGAGAAGACGATTTCTTTGATTGCCACGGGCAACGAAGACGGCATCGAAGTGCGGGTGAAAAACTTCGGTCGGCCCATTGCGCCCGCTGCGCTGCAGAAGATCTTCGAGCCCATGGTGCGAGCAGCAGGTCCAGAGGCAGATACCAGCGAGCTGTCAAAGTCCAGTTTGGGCCTGGGACTGTTCATCGTGCGCGAGATCGTGGTCGGTCATGGCGGCTCGGTCACGGTGCAGTCGTCGACGGAGACGGGAACGGTGTTCACCGTTCGCCTTCCGCTGGCGCACGAACCGGCTACACCCGCCTGACTGGCCCCAGCGAGGACCATGGGATCAGCGTTTGGGTCTGCGTGATTGTTGGATCTTGGGTGGGGCGCCGCCATCCGACATGGCCTCTCTCAGCAGCCTATCCCAATCGCCAGGTGGCTGTCCATTGGCCAACATCCTTGAATACCCGATAAGCGTCGTCGCCACTGCAGCCAAAAAGAAAGCCTGGTCGGTGCTGGTCGTCAACACGCTGGTGCGGAACGTGGGCGCGTTGGTGCCGCTTTACGATGGCGCTATCGAACGCCTACCCGTCGGCGCCCGTGGCGCCCTCCCCCCCGAGGAGGGCGCCAGCCTTGGGGCGGCCCGGCGGCTGGTTGGTCTGCACGGCACCACGGCGGCGATCGAATTTGCGGTGCTCAGCCTCAAGGTTGAACGCATCATCGTCTGTGGTCACAGCCACTGCGGCGCGATCAAGGCCGCCTACGAAGGCGCCCCCGAAGAGGCGGTGGCGCTCAAAGCCTGGCTCAAGCTGGTGGAAGAGGCCTTGCTGCCTGTCGAACCTGGGCCAGAGGTACTTTTCCGCACTGAGCAGCTCGCTTTGGTGCTGCAACTCGAACGCCTCATGGACTACCCCTTTGTGCGACGCGAGGTCGAGGCTGGGCGCCTGGCGCTGCATGGCTGGCACTATGTGATCGAAGAGGGCGAAGTGCATGTGTTCGATGCCAAGCAAGGCGCGTTCGTGCCCGCCTCGGTGGCATCCCACAGCGGCACCGGGCCGTACCAGCCGTATGTGGAGCACGACGGGCAAATCATCTCGGATCTGTGAGCTGGGCGCGCCGACGAGCTGCCTTGAAAGGCGGGGTGGATGGGGCGATGATTGAGATCCGCAGAGCAGCGTTTGTGCGATAGCGAACAGACCACCGCCACCAGAACGTCAGCTTCACCCCGCCCTGTGACCCACTCCAGGCCCCACCTTCCGAACCGAATGCCAATGAAACGCGACACCAACCTGCGCCCCCAAGACCTCACCCAGACCCAGCCGATCAGCCAGGATGTGCTGGCCGAAAAGTACCTCAAGCCCGGCGAGAACGGTGTCGAAGACATCTACCGCCGGGTCGCGCGCGCGCTGGCCTCGGTGGAAAAAGACGACTTGCGTGCCGAGTGGGAACAAAAGTTTCTCGACAACCTGCACGCCGGCGCGATCGGGGCCGGTCGCATCATGAGCGCCGCCGGCACCACGATCCAGGCCACCCTCATCAACTGCTTTGTACAGCCCGTGGGCGATTGCATCCAGGGTGTAGACGCCGACGGCTTCCCCGGCATTTACGAAGCCCTGCGCGAAGCTGCCGAGACCATGCGCCGTGGCGGCGGCGTGGGCTACGACTTCTCCCGCATCCGTCCCAAAGGCGCCGAGGTCAAAGGCACGCACTCCATGGCCTCGGGTCCGTGCAGTTACATCAACGTGTTCGACCAGTCGTGCTCCACGGTGGAGAGCGCGGGTGCGCGGCGTGGCGCACAAATGGGCGTGCTGCGCATCGACCACCCCGATGTGATGGAGTTCATCACCGCCAAGCGCACACCGGGGCGCTGGAATAATTTCAACGTCTCGGTGGGCGTGCCCGATGCCTTCATGGAAGCCCTGGGCAAAGACGAGCCCTGGGAACTCGTGCACAGCGCCAAACCCGGCGCCAAGCTGATCGCCAACGGCGCCTACCAGCGCGCCGATGGCCAGTGGGTCTACGAGACGATCGCCGCCAGCCAGCTGTGGGACACGGTCATGCAGTCGGCCTACGACTTCGCCGAACCCGGCATCCTGTTCCTCGACCAGATCGGGCAGGACAACAATCTGCGCTACTGCGAAACAATTTCGGCGACGAATCCCTGTGTGACAGCGGACACCCGACTGGCCACGCAGCATGGGCTTGTGCAGATCGGCGACCTCTACAAAAGTGGTGCAGTCCTGAACGTCACAGTCGATGGCCGCGCGCTCGCCAGCCCAGAAGCAGGCATGGCCACGCGCCCGGCCAAGCCCGCTTTTATGACGTCTCGCGACGCCGAGGTTTACCGGGTGATCACGGACGCTGGGTTTGAGATCAAGGCCACGGCCTGGCACGACTTCTACACCGCGCGCGGCAAGATCAAATTGTCAGACCTGCAGGTCGGCGATGAGCTTTGGGTTCAATCGGGTAAAGGGCAGTTTGGGCAGGAAGGCAGCGAGGAATTGGGCATGTTGCTGGGCCTGATCACAGGTGATGGACATTTCACCAACCGGGGCAACGGGCAGGAGGCAGCCTGCGTCAACCTGTGGAACGAAGAACGTGTGTTGGCCGAGCGCGTGACAACTATCGTCAATGCCTTGACAGCTGGGCTCTCGGCAACCGCACGGCGCTACGCTGTCACCCCGGTGGCCGTGGTCGATCGCAACCATGTGTCCATTCGGTCGGTCTTACTGGCCCGTGCGCTCGCCGCCCTGGGCTTCACGCGCGCAACAAAACTGCGGGTGCCTGAAATCGTCTGGCGTGGCAACGAGGCCTGCGTCAAAGGCTATTTGCGCGCGCTCTTCCAGACCGATGGCACGGTCAATGTGTCCGGCAACAGCCAAAGCTGCTCAATCCGACTGAGCTCCAGTTACCCGGCTTTGCTCAAAGACGTGCAAGTGGTGTTGGCCAACTTTGGCATCTTGGCCCGCCTGCGTCTGCGTCTGCGCCGGCAGGCCGGGACCAAGACCATGCCCAATGGCAAGGGCGGGCACAGCGACTACGCCTGTCAGGCGCAGTACGAGTTGATCCTTGATGGTCAGGCGCGCGAGCGTTTCATGTCGGAAGTGGGTTTCCTGCTGGCTTACAAAACCGCCAAATACCAGGCTTGGGTGGCCAACAAGGTATTGCGCAAGACCCAGCGTGCTTCGAGCCGAATCACAGAGATTGTTCACATGGGACGGGCTGCGGTGTACGACACCACGCAAGCAGACGGCAACACGGTGATCTTCAATGGACTGGTCACTGGGCAATGCGGCGAACAGCCACTTCCGCCCTACGGCTGCTGCGATCTCGGCCCGGTTATCCTCACCCGCTTCGTCAAGAACCCATTCGGCTTTGGCGGTGTGCCCAGCTTCAATTTCGATGCCTTCGAGCGGGTGGTGGCGACCCAGGTGCGCGCGCTGGACAACGTGCTGGACGTCACCTTTTGGCCGCTGCCGCAGCAGCGCGAAGAGTCCGCTGCCAAGCGCCGCATTGGCGTCGGCTTCACCGGCATGGGCAATGCGTTGGCGATGCTGTGCCTGCGCTACGACCGCGAGGAGGGCCGTGGCATGGCGGCGAACATCGCAGAGCGCATGCGCAACGCCGCTTACACCGCCTCGATCGCACTGGCCCAGGAGAAGGGCGCGTTCCCGAAGTTCGAGGCCGATGGCTACCTGGAGGCGGGCACCTTCGCCAGCCGCCTGCCCGACGCGATGCAGGCCGAGATCCGCCGCCACGGCATCCGCAACAGCCACCTGCTCTCGATCGCGCCCACCGGTACGGTGAGCCTGGCCTTTGCTGACAACGCCTCCAACGGCATTGAGCCGCCGTTCTCCTGGATGTACCGCCGCAAGAAGCGCGAGGCCGATGGCACCACCAGCGAGTACGCGGTGGAAGACCACGCCTGGCGCCTCTACCGCGAGCTCGGCGGCGATGTGAACGCGCTGCCCGAGTACTTCGTCAACGCGCTGGGCATGACCGCTGGCGAGCACATCGCGATGATGCAAGCGGTGCAGCCGTTTGTGGACACCGCCATTTCCAAGACGGTGAACGTGGCGGCTGATTACCCGTTCGACGACTTCAAAAACCTGTACCAACAGGCTTGGCGCGCCCACCTCAAGGGCATGGCCACCTACCGGCCCAACAGCATCCTGGGCTCGGTGCTGGACGTCGGCAGCGCCGCCACCGATGCTGCCAACGCTGTGGCGGCTGCTGTGCCGGTGGACCCGATGCGCACCGTGATTGAGAGCCGACCCAAGGGCGCGCTTTCCGCCGTGGCCGACAAGATCGAATACTGGACGACGGACGGTCACAAGACGCTGTACATCGTGGTCTCGTTTCTGCCGGTGCCCGATGCCACTGGTACGGGCACGATCGAGCGTGCCATTGAGTTCTTCATGCCGGTGGGACAAAACGGCGAGTCGCAGCAGTGGATCACCTCGACCATGCGCATGCTCTCGCTGGCCGCGCGCGGCGGCTTCCTGGAGCGTGCGCTGCGCGACATGCGCAAGGTCGCCTGGGACCGCGGCCCGGTGCGCCTGGGCACATACCAGAAAGCCGACGGCACCCATGTGCCGATGTGGCACGACTCTGAAGTGGCTGCGATCGCATTCGCGCTGCAAGGCATCCTGGCGCAGCGTGCGCAGGCGGTGTCTGCCACACAAGCGCCCATGCAAGCCACGCCAGAGCTGCCCGGCATGCAGATGCCGGTGATGGCGGGCAAGAAATGCCCCGAGTGCGGCGCCCACGCCATGATCAAGAAAGACGGCTGCGAGCTGTGCACGCAGTGCGGCCATCTGGGCAGCTGCGGATGATGGCCTTTGCGCACAGCGGATCCACCGGCACCTCGTCGCTGTGCCAAGCTGGCCGTGCGCCGGCTGTCAGCGGCTGATCTGCTGATGCCTGCCGTTCTGCCCATGATCGCTGCCGCCGAGTCCACCCGCACCGACTGGTCACTGGTGGCCGCCGATCTCATTCGCGCGCGCCAGACCGTGCTGCCCAAGCGCTTGGCCGCGCCGGGCCCTGACGATGCCCAGTTTCTCGCAATGCTCGAAGCGGCGGCCGCTGCGCCCGACCACGGACAGTTGCTGCCCTGGCGTTTTGTGTTGGTGCCCGATGGCCAGCGTGCCGCGCTGGGCGAGGTATTTGCACAAGCGCTCGTCGAGTGCGACGCCGCCGCCACGCCCGAGCAGCGCGAGCAGGCTCGCGAGAAAGCACTGCGGGGGCCGCGCTTGTTGCTGCTGGTGGTGGATGCCGCGCGCGGCGACCCCGAAATCGACTTGCACGAGCGGCTGATTTCGGCTGGCGCGGCGGTGCAGAATGTTTTGCTGGTGGCCACCGCGCAGGGTTTTGGCTCTGCGCTCACCAGCGGTAAGGCGCTGAAGTCGGTCGTGTTGCAGCGCTTGTTTGCGCTTCGTGCCAGCGAGCACGCGGTGTGTTTCATCAGCATCGGCAGCGTTGCCTCGCGCCGCCTGGCGCGCGCGCGGCCCGCTGTGGCCGACTACCTTTCCACCCTGGGCGAAAGCCCTTAATTTGTACCCGCAGGAACGCCATGGAAATCACCCGCTTTGAAGACCTGCTGGCCGCGTCCCGCGCGCAGTCCCAACCGCAGCGCTTGCTGTTTGTGTTCGCCGCCGTGGAGCTGCCCGACGACGCCACGCCATACGAACACGCCGGCTTTGCGCGCGGTGAGGGCGGCGCGCTGGTGCCGCAGATGTGTGTGGACAAGGCGCCCGACGAGCTCGACACCTTTGCCGATCTGGTCGCCGAGGCCGCGCAGTTCGGCAAGCCCTGGGGCATCGTGTTCGCCGCCGCCATGTCGGGCCGTGCGGGCGCTGTGCCCACCACCGCCGATGCCGATGAGCCGCTGGAACGCATGATCGCGGCGATCCAGGGCGGCCGCTTCGATGGCTATGTTCCGTTCGATCCCCAGGGCCAGGCGGTGCAGATCAGCTGAGAAACCTGGCCTCCTTCAAAACCGCGTTGTCATGGCCATCCGCATTCCCTTGACCCAGATCAGCCTGCCCGGCCACCGCGCGCCAGCGGCGGGTTTTGAGGCGCCGTTCGAGATGCTGGCCGCCTGCCACGAGCGGGTCGAACGCATGCTGGCCTTGATCCAGCGCTTGCAGCAGCACCTGCAGGACACCGGTTGCGACGACAGCGCCCGCCAAGCAGCGCGCGATGTGATGCGTTACTTTGATCTCGCCGCGCCGCGCCACCATGAAGACGAAGAGCGCCATGTGTTCCCGCCCCTGATGGCCAGGCCAAACGCGGCGGTCAAGGCGCTGGTGCTGCGGCTGATTCAAGACCACCGCCAGATGGGGCTGGCCTGGACCGACGCGCGCAGCGTGTTGCAAACCATCGCCGACCACGGCGAAGCCCCGTGGCCCGGTCTCACCGTGTGGCACCAGGTCAAGCTCAACGACTTTGCGCGCCTGTACCGCCAGCATGTGGATGACGAGGAAAAGGTGGCCTTCCCGGCCGCGCGTGGCCTGCTCGGACCAGGCGCGCTGGCTGCGATGGGCGCAGACATGATGCTGCGTCGAGGCGTGTTACCCGCGCCGTCCGACGACGCGGCTGACTGAGCTTTGGCGCTGCGCACAGTGCTCAGGCCCGCTCAAGCCCCACTGGCAGATCCAACTCGGCCAGGCTCGAATGGCGCCATGCGTCCAGCGGTGCGCCCGAGCGCTGAGTGGCGCTGTTGAGCGCTCACCGCCGCTGCCAATGCCCCGCCGCCGTCCCAAGCCCGGCGCCTGCGTCACACTTGCCGCTATGAAGCACTTTCTTACCTGTCTTGCGCTGGCCTTTGTCGCGCTGAACGTGTCCGCCCAGACCCTGTGGCGTGGCGCGCCGATGAACGCGAGCCCGGCCGAAATTCGCGCGCTGATGCCTGAGGTGCAAGACACCTCGCCCACCCAGCGCGCGCTGGACCGCGGCGCGCTGCTGCAAATCCCGAGCACCTCGATTGCCGATGAAGACTTTGCGGTTACCTACCATTTCGAAGCCGAGCGGCTGCAGCGCATCCACCTGCAGGCGAAAGTGCCCACCCCCGCGCGCACCCAAGCGCTGCTGCAAGCCTTGCAGGTGACGCTGCGCACAAGCTACGGCCTGCCCATCAGCACCAAGGCAAGGCAAGACGCAGACGCGCTACCCGGCTCGGTCGACCTCAAATGGGCTTTTCGTCGCATGACGGTGCAACTCCAGATGGTGGATGGCACCACGGTGAACCTCATCTACACGACCAACATACCGAGTCGGCCAGCGGTCCTGTGAGCGCGGGGAGCGTCAGGGCGCCTGCGCTGAGTGGGCTCGTACCGCTTTGGTAACTGGTTTCATGGACAATTGAAATCAAATTACACAAGCCCGGCAGTTCGCCCTGGCAAAACCACCCCATAAGAGACAAGTTCATGACCCAGCGCGCCACCAAAATTGTTGCCACCCTCGGCCCTGCTTCCAGTGCGCCCGATTTGCTGGAGGCGATGATTCGCGCCGGCGTCAACGTGGTTCGGCTCAACTTTTCGCACGGCGTGGCGCAAGACCACATTGATCGCGCCCGGCTAGTGCGCGAGGCTGCGCAACGTGCGGGCTGCGAGGTTGGCATCATGGCCGACCTGCAAGGGCCGAAGATCCGAGTCGGCAAGTTTGCTGAAGGTAAGGTGATGCTGGAGCCGGGCGAAAAGTTTGTGCTTGATGCGTCCCGCACCGAAGCCGGCGACCTGAGCGGCGTCGGCCTGGACTACAAAGAATTGCCGCGCGACGTGAAGGCCGGCGACACGCTGCTGCTCAACGACGGGCTGATCGTGCTCACCATCGACAAGGTGGTCGGCCCGGCGGTGCACACCACGGTGAAGCTCGGCGGCGAGCTGTCCAACAACAAAGGCATCAACAAGCAGGGCGGCGGCCTGACCGCGCCGGCGCTGACCGCCAAGGACATGGATGACATCAAGACCGCGATGGGCCTGCGCGCCGACTACGTAGCAGTCAGCTTCCCCAAGAACGCCACCGACATGGAGCTTGCGCGTCAGCTGTGCCACGTGGCCGGCGCCGAAATCGGCCACCGGCCGGCGCTGATCGCCAAGATCGAGCGCGCCGAAGCGATCCCCGAGCTGGCCAATATCCTCAAGGTGTCCGACGGCATCATGGTAGCGCGCGGCGACCTCGCGGTCGAGGTGGGCAACGCAGCGGTGCCCGGCCTGCAAAAGCACATGATCAAGCTGGCGCGCCAGATGGACAAGGTGGTGATCACCGCCACCCAGATGATGGAGTCCATGATCGTCAATCCGGTGCCCACCCGCGCTGAGGTGAGCGATGTGGCCAACGCGGTGCTTGATGGCACCGATGCGGTGATGCTCAGCGCCGAAACCGCCGCTGGCAAGTACCCGCTGGAGACGGTGACGCAAATGGCTGCGATCTGCCTGGAAGCCGAAAAAACCGACTATGACCCGCTGGAAGACGACTTCCACGGCCAGACCTTCAAGCGCATCGACCACGCCATCGCCATGGGCGCGCTGTTCACCGCCCACCACCTGCAAGCCAAGGCGATCGTGGCGCTCACCGAATCGGGCTCGACCGCGCTGTGGATGAGCCGACACAACGTGCGCATGCCGATCTACGCCGTCACCGCAAGCCAGTCCGCGCAGCGCCGCATGACGCTCTACCGCAACGTGCGCCCGCTGTTGATGGACACCAGCGCCGACCGCGACACCGCCCTGGCCGACGCCGAGGCCCACCTCAAGGCGCGCGGCATCGTGCAGACCGGCGACGTGTACGCGATCACGGTCGGCGAGCCGATGGGCTCGCCGGGTGGCACGAATACTTTGAAAATGTGCCGCGCGGGGTAGATTTCCCTCCGTTTTTCTACGGTCTGGGTGGTTCTCCGCCAGGGGGATGATTTCCCCACCACACCGCGAGCAGGTGCGTCATCTGGCAGCATCGCCAAGCCCCTTAAAATCCTCGGTTACCGACTGGTTACCAACCGATTTTTTGGGGAATTTCATGGCTCTCGTTTCCATGCGCGAACTGCTCGACCACGCTGCGGCCAATGGCTACGGCATTCCGGCGTTCAACGTCAACAACCTGGAGCAGGTGCAGGCCATCATGGCCGCGGCCGACGAGGTCGGTGCGCCGGTCATCCTGCAAGCCAGCGCTGGTGCCCGCAAGTACGCGGGCGAGGCTTTCATCAAGCACCTGATCCAGGCCGCTTGCGAGGCCTATCCCCACATACCGCTGGTGATGCACCAAGACCACGGCACCAGCCCGCAAATCTGCCAGGGCGCGATCGACCTGGGCTTTGGCTCGGTGATGATGGACGGCTCGCTGATGGAAGACGGCAAGACCCCGGCCAGCTTTGAATACAACATAGAAGTCACCCGTAAGGTGGTCGAGATGGCGCACAAGGTCGGCGTCACGGTGGAGGGCGAGCTGGGCTGCCTGGGCAACCTGGAAACCGGTGAGGCGGGTAAGGAAGACGGCGTGGGCGCCGAGGGCAAGCTCGACCACAGCCAGATGCTGACCGACCCCGAAGAGGCCGCCACCTTCGTTAAGGCGACCCAGCTCGACGCGCTGGCGATCGCGATCGGCACCAGCCACGGCGCCTACAAGTTCAGCCGCAAACCCACCGGCGACATCTTGGCCATCAGCCGCGTGAAAGAAATCCACGCCCGCATTCCCAACACCCACCTTGTGATGCACGGCTCCAGCAGCGTGCCGCAGGACCTGCTGGACATCATCAACCAGTACGGCGGCAAGATGAAGCAGACCTACGGCGTGCCAGTCGAAGAAATCCAGGAAGCGATCAAGCACGGCGTGCGCAAGATCAACATCGACACCGACGTGCGCATGGCCATGACCGGTGCGGTGCGCAAGTTCCTGGCCGAGAACCCCGAGAAGTTCGACGCCCGCGAGTGGCTCAAGCCCGCGCGCGAGGCCGCCAAGCAGGTGGCCAAACAGCGCTACCTGCAGTTCGGCTGTGAAGGGCAGGGCAGCAAGATCCAGGGCGACACGCTGAGCGTAATGGCGGGTCGCTATGCCAAAGGCGAACTGGCGCAGCAGGTGAAGTGATCAGGCGTCCTTTGCCGTGTGTAGGCTGCCAGCACAGGCTGCGATAATCTCGCGGAATGGTTTCAAGCCCGTTGACTGTTCGTCAGGCGGGCTTTTTTCTTGCCTGTCATTTGTCCAGCGACCGCCGATCATGACCACCACTGCCCTGCACACCTCCGCTCTCGCCTCACTCCCGCTGCTCGCGCGCGGCAAGGTGCGCGACAACTACGCGGTGGGCACCGACCGCATTCTCATGGTGGCCAGCGACCGCATCAGCGCGTTCGACGTGATCATGGGCGAGCCGATTCCCGGCAAGGGCGCGCTGCTCACCCAACTCTCGCTGTTCTGGTTCGACAAGCTCGGTCCACAGGGACTGAACATCTGCCCGACCCACCTCACTGGGGAGGTGCCTGAGAGCGTGGTGAGCGAGGCCGAGGCGCCGCAGGTGCGCGAGCGTTCCATGTTGGTGCAGCGTCTGAAACCCATTCCAGTGGAGGCTGTGGTGCGCGGCTACCTGGCCGGCAGCGGCTGGAAGGAATACCAGGCAAGTCGCTCGGTTTGTGGCGTGCCGCTGCCCCAGGGACTGCTAAACGCGAGCAAGCTGCCTGAGCCGATCTACACGCCGGCGGCAAAGGCCGAGATGGGTGAGCACGACGAGAACATCACCTACGAGCAGACAGTGGCGATGATCGGCGCCGATGTCGCAGCGCAGATCCGCGACTACGCGCTCAAGCTCTACCAGGCGGCAGCAGAAATTGCGCTTGCCAAGGGCATCATCATTGCAGACACCAAGTTCGAGTTCGGCCTCGACCCCGAGGGCCGCGTGGTGCTGATGGACGAGGTGCTCACCCCCGACAGCTCGCGCTACTGGCCGCTGGAGAGCTACGTGGTGGGCGAGAACCCGCCGAGCTACGACAAGCAGTTTCTGCGCGATTGGCTGGAAGCCACCCGCATCAGCGGCAAGCCCTGGGACAAGTCACCGCCCGCGCCGCGCCTGCCCAAAGAGGTGATCGAGAAGACCGCAGCGAAATACCAGGAGGCGCTCACACGCCTGATGGGCTGACGGTTTTCAGCTGAGGATCACGCTGGACAGCCGCCGGCGGTAGGTCGCCACCGTCGGGTCTTCCGGTGGCACTTGGCCCTCGGCCACCTTGGGCTTGGGCGGGTCGATGACGTCGAGGATGGCGATGTAGGTTTTGCGCGCGAGGTCTTCGCTCCAGCTCTTATCGCGCATCAGGATGTCGAGCAGCTCGTCCATGGCCTCGGTCCATCGGTTGTGCGCCATGTGTTGCTGTGCCAGCGCGAAGCGGGCTTCAAAATCGCGCTTGTTGGCGGCAATCCGCGCTTGCAGCTCGACGGCCTGTGTGGACGCATCGACTTGCGCGTCGCGCGCGTTCATCCAACGCTGCAGCGAATCCAGACGGCGCACCCCGGCGGCCTTGGCGATGACCGGCGCAAACGCCACCTTGGCGTCGTCGTCGCGGTCCAGTTGCAGCAGCAACTTGACTAGATCGAAGCGCGCGTCGTCGTTGTTGCCGTCGGTGGCCACGGCATGTTGCAGCTTTTCCAGCGCGCCGTCGATGTTGCCCGCAGCCAAGTCGTCGAGTGCACCCGCTTCCTCCTCGGCAGCGGCCAGCTCTTCGGCCGCAGGCAGGTGCTTGTCGAGGAAGGCCTTGATCTGGCCTTCAGGCAGCGCGCCGGTGAAACCGTCGACCGGCTGTCCGTCTTTCAGCAGCACACAGGTGGGGATGCTGCGCACGCCAAACGCCTGGGCGAGCTGCTGCTCCTGATCGGAATCGATCTTCACCAGCTTGAAGCGGCCAGCGTATGCGGTCTCCAGTTTTTCCAGCAGGGGACCGATCACCTTGCACGGGCCGCACCAAGGCGCCCAAAAGTCGACCAGCACATGGGTTTGCATCGAAGCCTCGATGACCTCGGTTTCGAAATTGGCGATGGTGGCGTTGATCATGGCAATGAAGGGTGGCGCAGGCGCGAAACGTAAAATCGCCACTTTACCGGACCCGGGCGTGTGCGCCTGGCCTGGCTTCCGCAGCGGGCACCCAAACGCCCGGCACAAGGTCTTCCAATGAACCCCATCCAAGTGGGCGTGGTCATGGGCTCCAGCAGCGACTGGGACACCATGCAACACGCCGTGCAGATCCTGCAAGATTTCGGCGTTGCGTTTGAGGCCAGTGTGGTCTCGGCGCACCGCATGCCTGATGACATGTTTGCTTACGCGCAAACAGCCGAAAGCCGGGGTCTGCAAGCCATCATCGCCGGCGCTGGCGGCGCGGCCCACCTGCCCGGCATGCTGGCGGCCAAGACGGTGGTGCCGGTTCTTGGTGTGCCGGTGGCGAGCAAACACCTGAGCGGCGTGGACTCGCTGCACAGCATCGTGCAAATGCCCAAAGGTGTGCCAGTGGCCACGTTTGCCATTGGCTCTGCCGGTGCGGCCAACGCGGCGCTGTTTGCGGTGGCGCTGCTGGCCAGCCACGACGCGGTCCTGCGCCAGAAGCTGCACGATTTTCGGGCTGCGCAGACCGAAGCCGCGCGCAGCATGACGCTGCCCCTCTGAATGATGGCCCACCTCCGCCTCGCTGAGCGCGATCCCCTCAAGGGGACAACACCTGCGGCCTGGCACACACATGTTGAAGGCCAGTTCCACCGTGTTCCTGGGTTGGGTCTGTGGCATTCAAACCCCTTCATTTGCCTGCGAAGTTCATGAGCCTCCATCCCCTTCTTCCCGGTAGCCTTTCTTCCAGCGGCCAGCCCATGGCGCTGGGCGTGATGGGCGGCGGTCAGCTTGGCCGCATGTTTGTGCAGGCCGCCCAAGCCATGGGTTATGCGACCGTGGTGCTCGACCCGGACCCGGCCAGCCCGGCCGGCCTCATCGCGCACCACCATATTGTCACTGCCTTCGATGACCCGGCGGGCCTGGCCGAGCTCGCGCAGCGCTGCGACGCGATCACCACCGAATTCGAGAACGTGCCGGCACCCGCCTTGCGCAGCCTGGCCGCGCAGCGCCCGGTGGCGCCTGCGGCCGACTGTGTGGCGGTGGCACAAGACCGGCTGCTGGAAAAGGCGCATTTTGTGCAGTGCGCGCCCATCAGCGGTGTGTCGCCCGCGCCGCATGCCGCAATTGAAACGCCCGAGTCGCTGGCAGCGGTTCCCGAGCATTTGTTGCCCGGCATCTTGAAAACCGCCCGCCTGGGCTACGACGGCAAAGGGCAGATTCGCGTCAAGACCCGCGAAGAACTGGCTGCCGCCTGGGCGCAGCTGGGCGGCGTGGCTTGTGTGCTGGAAAAGCTGATGCCGCTGCAGGCCGAGTGTTCGGTGATCGTGGCGCGCGGCGCCGATGGTCAGTCCGCCTGCTTCCCGGTGCAGGCCAACACCCACCACCACGGCATTCTGGCGATCACCGAGGTGTTCGAGGGCGCAGTGCCGCCCGCACTTGCTGCGCGCGCGCAGGCCAGCACGGTGGCGATCGCGAACCACCTGAACTACGTGGGCGTGTTGTGCGTCGAGTACTTCATCGTTAGGAATGCAGCGGGGGAGGTCGAGCTGATCGTGAATGAGATGGCACCTCGCCCGCACAACAGCGGCCATTACACCCAGAACGCCTGCGATATCTCGCAGTTCGAGGCCCAGGTGCGCGCCCTGGCCGGCCTGCCGCTGCCCACGCCGCGCCAGCACAGCCCGGCCATCATGGTCAACCTGCTGGGCGATCTCTGGTTCGAGCCCAATGCGGTGCGCGCCCAGCGCAGCGCGTCACCGGTTTCGCCACCCTGGGCGCAGGTGCTGGCCTTGCCTGGCGCCCACCTGCACCTGTACGGCAAGGCGAGCGCAAGGCCCGGCCGCAAGATGGGCCACCTCAACATCACCGGTGCCACCGTGGCAGCCGTACGGGAGACAACGGCGAAGGTGTTGGCCCTGCTGGGTTTGCCAGCGCTCGATTCTTAAGCGTTCCCCGTGACCCGCCTTCTCAACGCCAGCGCACCCGGCGCTATCGATTCCGCCGCGCAGCAACTCGCCGCTGGCCGGCTGGTGGGCATGCCCACCGAAACTGTCTACGGGCTCGCGGCCGACGCCGGCAACGCCAGCGCTGTGCGGCGCATTTTTGAGGCCAAAGGCCGGCCCAGTGACCACCCGCTGATCGTGCACATCGCGTTCCCCGCCACCATGGACGCCGCCGGCTGGCGTGCTGCGGTGGCCCCTTTTGCGCGCGAGGTGCCTGAGTTCGCCTCTGCGCTCATGCAGGCCTTCTGGCCCGGCCCGCTCACGCTGATCGTGCCGCGCCGGCCCGAGATGGCGGCGGTGGCCGCCGGCGGGCAGGACTCGGTGGGTTTGCGCTGCCCGTCGCATCCTGTGGCGCAGGCGCTGTTGTTGGCCGCGCAGGCATTGGGGGTGGCTGGCGTGGCCGCGCCGAGCGCGAACCGCTTCGGCCGCGTCAGCCCCACCGCCGCCGCCCATGTGGCCGAAGAATTCGCCGCGCTGGATGACGGCAGTTTGCTTATCCTCGACGGCGGCGCCTGCTCGGTGGGCATTGAGTCCACTCTGATCGACTGCAGCCGCGCCGCGCCGGTGCTGTTGCGCCCGGGCACGATCACCGCCGCGCAAATCGAGATCGCCTGCGGCCTCGCGGTGCGCGAGCGCGACGCCGCCGCGCCCCGCGCCTCCGGTACGCTCGCCTCCCACTATGCGCCGCGCGCCACCGTGCGCCTGATGCCCGCGCAGCAGCTGCAAGCGGCGCTGGATGTGCTCGGCACGGACGCCAAAAACATCGCGGTCTATGCCCGCCACGCGCTGCGCGCTGCACGCGCTGTGCCGCAGCGGCGCATGCCCGACGACGCGCACCAGGCGGCCCACGAGCTTTTCGCCGTGTTGCGCGAACTCGACGCCACCGGCGTGCGCCTGATCTGGGTCGAGACGCCGCCCGACGGCCCAGCCTGGGACGGCGTGCGCGACCGCCTGCAACGGGCCGCCGCTTGAGCGATGCCGCTGGTCACGAACTGCAATGCAAAAGGCAGGGTGGTGCTGCACCAGAAAAAAATGCCAAGCCGATAAGATAGCCATCCCCCACTCTCTGCCCTGAGCCAGCTTGGCTCACCGCACCTCGCGAAAGCCTCCATGACCTCTGTGAAAACCAGCGCCAACACCACCGCCGCGCCCTCGCGCCGCCGTTTCCTGCAAGGCAGTCTGCTCACTGGCGCCGCCGCGCTGGCCGGCCCCGCGCTGCTCAGCGCCTGCGGCGATGGCGATATCGTCTCGGCCCTCAAACCCTCTCGCATCCGCGTTTTCGGTGACGGCCTGAGCTTCTTGGGCAACCCGCGCTTCACCGTCAACGACGGCTCGGCCCGGCTTTGGGTCGATCAGCTCGCCAGTCGGTATGGCTTGGCGCTCACCGCCGCCGATGGCTTTGCTGCAGGCGGCGCCACCGCGGCCGACATCGCCACCCAGATCACCGCTTCTGGCGTACCGCGGGAAAACGATTTGTTTGTCGTCAACGCCTCAATGGCCGACATCTTCGCATCGGGTGTCAGCGTGGCCTCGGCCGAAGCTGCTGGCAGAACACTGGCCATCGCCATGCGAAACCTGATTGCTTCGGGTGCCCAATACGTGGTGCTCGCCGGGGTCTACGACTTGGGCAAGTCGCCTGCAGCCATCGCGCTGGGTCAGCAAGCTGCGTTTTCTGCCGCCTCGCTCGCGCTGAATGACGCGTTCAAAGTCAATGCCACCGATCTGGGCAAAAACCTGCTGTTTGTGGACCTGGCCTTTTACGTCAATGAGCTGGTCCGCATACCGAACACTTACGGGCTGACCAACGCCACCGCCGCTGTCTGCAGCGTGCCCACCGCCACCGCCTGCACCACCGCCACCCTGGTCGCCAGCAACTACGTGGACTATCTGTTTGCCGACGACCGCCACCTCACGCCTGAGGCGCACCGCCTGTTTGGCGACTACGCCTTCGACCAGATCAACCGGCGCTGGTGAAGGCGCTGCTGCCACAACAAAGAAGCCGACCCCAGGTCGGCTTTTTTCTTGGTGAAGGGCAAACCCTCAGAAGCGCATGCCCACGCCCAGGCTGACCGAAACCGGGTCCAGCTTGAGGTCCAGCGTCTGCCCAGTGGACAAGGTATTGCGGGTTTTGAGGTAGGTCTTGGCCACGCTCACGTCAAAAAACCAGCGCTCGTTTATGCGCCCCACCAGCCCCAGCTGAGGCGTCAGACCCCAGCGATCGTCGATGGACAGCCGGGTTGGGGTGCCGCCGGGGTTGGTCAGGCCAGTCAAGGTGCCGCTGCCGCGTTCGCCGAAAAAGTTGGCATAGGTCACGCCCAAGCCCACATACGGTCGAAACTGCGCCTGGGCTTCCAGGAAGCGGTACTGACCGAACACGGTGATCGGCAACACCTTCACATCGCCAATTTTGCCCACGCCGGCAATGGCGCCCGCGCCCACCAAGTCGTGCCGGAACGGAAGGGCCAAAGGCAGGTCCACCGCGAAGTGATCGGTGTACATGTAGGTGATGCCACCCGACAACTGGGATGCCGACTTCACGTCGGTCTTGGTGCCGGGCAGACTGGGCGCTGACAGGTTGCCGCTGGTCACGTCGGGCGATATGTTGGTCACGCTGCCGCGAATCGACCAGGTGCCAGCCGACTGGGCATGTGCCGCCGAACCAGCGACCGCAGAGGCCAAGAGCGCGAGCAAAGCAAAAGTGTTGTTCATGGTGTTTCTTCCGCTCACAGCCAGCCCGCCTGGGCGAGTTCTTTGACGACGAACTGCGCGAGCAACTGATGGCCATAGGCCGTTGGGTGTATGTCGTCTGCAAACTGGTAGCGGGATGTGTCACCCGCGATCAGGTTGCTGCTGTTGCAGACCAGAGCACTTCCGTTGGCTGTTGGTGGGCTGCTTAGGGCATTGGGGCCGCAGGCCTCATTGGTCACGTTCGTCAGACCATAGGCGCCGGGGTTGGCCGCTTGGTCTTTGCTGATGCTGTAAGTGTCGCCAAGTCGCACGCCCGGCGCATCTTTGAGGGTGGCGGCAAGCTGCGTGTTGAAGGCTTGCACCATGGCGTCGACCAAGCCAATGGTGCCAGCGGGCAAGCGCTTGACAAATGGCGTGGCGGCCATGTCAGGGATGTTCAGCACCAGCACCCGCTTGGCGCCTTTGGCGAGCACTTCGGTTTTGATCAGATTGCCCAGGGTGGCGCCTGCCAGCGCCATGTTGCCCACAGCACCCGGAGCTGTGGCAGCGCCAAAGGGCGTGCCAATGAAGTTCAGTTCCATCAAGACATCGTTCGCCCCAGCCACAACAGTGACCAACTCTTGACCGCTGTAGCTGCCACCGGCGGCAGCCAAGTGGGCCGCCATCTGGTCTTTGATGGGCTTGGCTGTCAGCCCCAGGTTGTTCTCACCCAGGGCTTGCAGCGCAACCGAAACCGGTCCCTTGCGATCTGTGATGCGAGCGCTGCCTTGTGCGTAGTTGAAGCAGCCTGCCTGAGCCGTCACAGGGGCGCCGACAACGCCGGGCAGGTTGGGCGACAAGCCGGTTTCGGCTGGGCACGGTTTGCCCATCTTGAGTTGGCCGGCTACGCGTTCGATCCATATGTCACCGCCCGCCGGGGTACTGGTGCTCCAGCGCCCGCCACCCTGAGCCGCGGTGAGCGCCAAGATGGTGCCCACCTTGTATGTACCCACATCGCTCAGGCTATCGCCAAATGACACCACCCGGTCGTATTTGAAACTGGTCGACTGATCGCCGTCGCCACCTCCACCACAAGAGGCCAACAACACGGCCGCCAATGCGGCGGCCAGACGGGTGCGAAGGTTCATGGAAAACTCCATTCAAGAAAGTCGGTGGATGAGGTGAAACAGAACGGGTGTTCTATTTTTTGAAATGTAGGCGCGGTTGGCGTGAGCCGCCAGAGGGTAAACGCGGGGCTTTGGATACCACAGACAGCGCCACCCACCAGAACCGGTCAGTACCGCAGCTTCATCAGCAGGATGCCCGAAGCCAGCGCCAGCGTGATCGCATTGGCCACCACGATTGGCCATGCGCCCACCAGCAGGCCATAGACCAGCCACAGCAACACGCCGAGCGTGAAGCAGGCGTACATGCTGAGCGAAATGCCGCTCACATCTTTGGTGCGAAAGGTGTGCCAGGCCTGTGGAACAAAGCTGACTGTGGTCAGAGCAGCAGCAGCAAAGCCAATGATGTCGCCCAGGGACATGGTGTTTTCGATGAGGTGTGTAGAACGTTGGATCGATGGAAACAGACTCAATCTGGCAGCGCCGCCGTCCATTCCACCAGCGCCTCCAGCGCCGGGCGGCCGGCCGGGGCGTTGGGGTGGTTGACGAAGCCAACCACCACATAGCGCTTGCCGCTGCGGGTGTTGACGAAACCGGCGATGCCGGTCACGTCGCGCAGGGTGCCGGTTTTGAGCCAAGCGTTGCCGCGGGCGGCGCTGTCGGTGCTGCGGGCCATTCGCGCGGCGGTGCCGCTCACACCCGCCACCGAGAGGCTTTGCACGAACTGCTCGCCTTGCCGGTGGCGCGCGGCGTGGCGCAACAGCTCGGCCAGCGCGTCGGGGGTGATGCGCTCAATGCGCGAGAGACCGGCGCCGTTGTCCATCACCGGCGCTCCTGCGCGGATGCCGAAGGTGGTTCTCCACCAGCGCGCCACCACATCGCGGGAGCGCTCGAAGCGGGCGGCGCGCATCGGTTGCAGCGGGCTGTGGGGCTCGGTCAGTGCATCGACCCGCGCTGGTGCCAGGCGCCCGAGCGTGAGGAAGACCTGCTGTGCCATCACGTTGTTGCTCCACTGGTTGACGTCGCTGATGATGTCCGAGAGGGGGAGCGAGCGCGCGCTGTGCAGCAACCGTGCGCCGGGTGGCGTGAGACCCGTCTTCACCTGGCCGGTGATGGCGCCACCGCTGGCGCGCCAGAGTCCTTCCATGGCGCGTGCGGCGTAGCTGGCCGGGTCTTGGTAGGCCACTGGCCAGACGCGCTCGCCGCAGGCGCTCGGGTACTGGCCCTCGAAGCGGATGCGGCTCGGGTCGTCGAACCGGGGTTGCAGGCTGGCGCGCCAGTCGCCGCAGGCGCGCCGGTTCAGCGGCACGGTGGCGTCGATGGCCAGGCCGGCCAGCGGCGGCTCGCTCTTCACGCGGGCCACACCCGCCGCCGGGTCGGGCTGGAAGGTGAGCACCACCGATTTGAAGTTGACCAGCAATGCGTCGGGGCTGGCGTTGTACGGCCGCAAGGCTTCGCCGTCGAAGGCGCCGGGGTCGTGCGCGGGCAGCTCGAAGGCGCTGTGGTCAAGCACCATGTTGCCCAGGATCACGCGCACGCCCTGGTCTTGCAAGGTGAAGAAGGCGGCTTGCAGGCGCTCCAGCACCAGCTTCGGATCGCCGCCACCGCGCACATACAGGTTGCCGCGCAACGCGCCCTGATCGACCGTGCCGTCGGTGAGGAACTGGGTGTCCCAGGTGTAGTCGGCGCCCAGCAGATCAAGCGCGGCGTAGGTGGTGACCAGTTTCATCACCGAGGCCGGGTTGACCGAGGCGTCGGCCCGGTAGCGCAGGCGGTCCGCCATTGGCGGATCGACCGGCACCACCAGGGCCGACATCGCTTCCACCGGCACCTGCGCGCGCTGCAGCGCGGCGCTCACGCTGGGCGGGAGTTGTGCGCAGGCTGGCAGCGCCACGGCGGCCAGCAGCGCAGCCGCAAAGCGCCGCGCCCAGACAGACCCAAAGAGGCGGTTGGTCGGGCGGTGGAAGGCTCCGTTGGTGGGACGGGGGCGAGAAGGGCGTGTCATGGGTGTCCGATTATGAAAGCGCCGACCCGGCTGGCGGCGCAACGCCAGCGGCATCGGTAGCTGTTGACCGATGGCCTGCCAAGCCGGGGAAGCGGTGAAGCCAAAACCGACCATCCTGATCGATTTGCAACCGATGCTCCCCAAGGCCCGCGGGCGCTTGTTGCGCCGACCCTGTTCGATAATGGCCCATGCCTTCACCCAAACTGCGCCTGCTCGCCATCGAAACCAGCACCGACACCGTATCGGTCGCGCTGGGGAATGGCGCACCGGGCGGACCATGCTGGCAGCACACAGGACCTGGCGCGGCCCAGGCCTCGCTCACGCTGCTGCCGGTGATCGGCTCGCTGCTGGCACAGGCGGACTGGCAGCTGGCCGAGCTGGACGCGCTGGTGTTTGCCCGGGGCCCAGGCTCGTTCACGGGGTTGCGCACCGCGTGCGCGGTGGTCCAGGGTCTGGCCTATGGCACCCGCAGCGCGAGGTGGCCCGATGGCTTGCCGGTGCTGGCGGTCGACACCCTGGTCGCGCTGGCCGAAGAGGCGCGCTTCCTGCAAGCCGAGGCCGGGTTGCCCGCCCCCCGGCGCATCGCCGCCTTGCTTGATGCCCGCATGGGCGAAATGTATGTGGCCGCCTACCGCTGCACCGACGGTGCGTTGGTGCAGCAACAGCCGCCGCGTCTGTGTGCCCCCCAAGACCTGGCGGTCTGGTGGGGCAGCGCCTGGTCCGATGACGCGGCGTTGGGCGAGGATGTCGACGTCGCCACTTCGCGCGACGGTGCCAACGACCTGCTGGCGGGCAATGTGTTCGAAGCACATGGCGCCCAGTTCACCGATCTGCCGGGTCGACGCCAGCTTGCCCTCCCGAGCGCACGCGCGTTGCTGCGCTTGGCGCCCGCAGCGCTCTCGGCCGGCGCGGCGGTCGGCGCGCACCAGGCTTTACCGCTGTATGTGCGCGACAAGGTGGCGCAAACCACGGTCGAGCGCGAGCAACTGCGCCAGCAGCAGCTGGCCCGCCAAGCCGTGCCCGCGGTGGTTGCGCCGCTGGACGTGTGAGCTGCCCGATCAACCACGAATGAATTGCCGATGAGCAGTCCCATGGTCGCCACCGAGTCGCAGGTTCTTCACGCGCCACCCGCACCCGCTGGCTGGCCCGCGCCTGCCGCGCCTGCAATGCCGGTTGGCACCGCGCGCCGTGTGGCGTTTGCCCCCATGACCGCCGCCGATCTTGACGCGGTGCAGGCGGTGGAAGCCGCCGCCTACCCCCACCCTTGGTCGCGCAAGCATTTCGCCGATTCACTGGCAGCTGGCTACGCCGCCGTGTTGCTGCTCGGCGAAGCCGCGCCGGGCGAGCTGGTGCACCCACCGCGCACTGACGGCCGGGTGCTGCTCGGTTACCTGATCGCCATGGGCGGTGTGGACGAGGCGCATCTGCTCAACATCACCGTGGCGCCCGCGCACCAGCGCCAGGGCTGGGCGCGTTGCCTGCTCGATGCGCTGGTGCTGTGGTCGCGCGGCCAGCGCGCGCAGTGGCTCTGGCTTGAGGTGCGCCAGAGCAACCAGCGAGCGCGCCGCGTTTACGAGCGCTACGGCTTCCAACAGGTGGGCCTGCGCCGCGCTTATTACCCCGCCGCGCCGACCGGGCGCGAAGACGCGGTGGTGATGAGTCTGCAGCTCGATGCGGCGCCTGCGCCAGGGGAATCCCCATGAGCGAGCACGACGCCGACCACAGCACCGATACCACCGCACCCGACATTTCCTTTGTGCCGCAGCTCGATGCGCGCCAGCGCGCCATGCTGGCCGAGATGGGCGTGCGCGTCTGGGCGCCCTTGCCGGCAGCGGCATCGGAGGTGGTCGAAGCGGATCGGCCAGCGGCCAAGGCGCTGCCATCGACCACCGCACAGCCTGTCGCGCGAGCCGCTGCCCCGGTGGTGCGCGCTGTCGATACACCCGAGCAACGGCAGCCAAAACCTGTCACGCCCAGCGCGCAACGCCCTGTGCCGTCTGCTGCGCCGCGCCATGCTGCACCAGAACCAGCAGCGCCTGCGACCGCACTCTGGGCACCACCCGCCGAAGGCATCGCCCAAATGGACTGGCCGCAGCTCGAAGCTGCGGTCGCCGGGTGCCGCGCCTGCGGCCTGTGCGAGAGTCGGCGCCACACCGTGTTCGGCGCGGGCAGCACCGTGGCCGATTGGATGGTGGTGGGCGAAGCGCCAGGTGAAAACGAAGACCGCGAGGGCCTGCCCTTTGTAGGCGCATCTGGGGAGCTGCTCGACAACATGCTGCGCGCTGTCGGCCGCAGCCGCACGGGCAGCGGCGCGCAAGGCGCCTACATCGCAAACGTGCTCAAGTGTCGCCCGCCGTCCAATCGCAACCCGCAGCCCGCCGAGATCGCGCAATGCGCGCCTTACCTCAATCGGCAAGTGGCACTGCTGCAACCCAAAATCATTCTCGCCATGGGGAGGTTTGCGGTGCAGTCGCTGCTGCAGACCAACGAGCCCATCGGCAAACTGCGCGGCCGCGTGCACCACTACCAAGGCGTGCCGGTGATCGTCACCTACCACCCCGCTTACCTGCTGCGCACCCCCACCGACAAAGCCAAAGCCTGGGCCGACCTGTGCCTGGCACTGGAAACGGCGGCTGCGCTGGAGCGGGCTGGGTAGTCAACGCCGAAGACTCTGGCGGCGAGGCTGCTGGTGCCATGGATTTCCCGCTGGGCCGTCCCAAGGGAAATCAATCTCTTCGAAGGGAGGCAGCAGATTTTGCGCAGCAGGGAAGGGGTGAGGTCACACGCCTTCACCACGCGACATCGCCGCGCGGTGACGCCCCACAAACTCTTGGTAGGTATCGATGCCACGCAATTGCAAAATCGTGTTGCGCACCGCCGCCTCGACCAGCACCGCGATGTTGCGACCGGCCACCACCTGAATCACCGCCTTGCGCACCGGCACGCCCAGCACGTCCTGGTACAGCGGTTCGTGCGGCATGCGGTCGTAATCGCGCTCCATGGTTTCTTTGCGCACCAAGTGCACGATCAGCGCCAGTCGCATCTTGCGGCGCACCGCCGTCTCGCCAAAAATCGCCTTGATGTCGAGCAGGCCAATGCCGCGCACCTCCAGCAGGTTCTGCAGCAACTCGGGGCAGCGGCCTTCGATGCTGGTCTGGTTGATGCGGTAGACATCGACCGCGTCGTCGGCCACCAGCCCATGACCGCGCGAGATCAGCTCCAGCCCGAGTTCGCTCTTGCCCAGGCCAGACTCGCCGGTGATCATCACCCCCATGCCCAGGATGTCCATGAACACCCCGTGCATTGAGGCACGATCGGCAAAGTGGCGCGAGAGATAGGCCCGCAGCACATCAATCACAAACGCCGCTGGCTCGGGCGTGGCAAACATCGGGATTTGCGCCCGCTCACACATCGCCATCAGGCCATCGGGCACCGGCTTGTCGTCGGCCACCACCAGCACAGGCGGCTCCAGCGTGACGATGCGCGAGATGCGGCGGCGGTTGTCATCGCTGTCGACGCTGGTGAGGTAGTTCACCTCGCGCTCGCCAAAAACCTGCACCCGGTAAGGGTGGATGTAGTTCAGGTATCCCACCAGGTCGGCACCAGAACGCGCCTCACGTACAGCCACCTCGTCGAAACGCCGCTCAGACGCGCCCAGCCCCGCCACCCACTGCCACTTGAGGGCTTCGCGATGGTCTTCAAACAGAACGTCAGCGCTGACAACGGTGGGCTTCATAGATCAAACCTCACGATCAGCGACCCGCGCAGCGGCGGAGCCGCGAACGACATCCAAAGGATGGCGGGCGCAAGGGGGCAAATCGATCCAGCGCCAAGCCGCCCCAAGCTGGATCAGCCCCCTCGGGGGGGCTGCGACCCGCGCCGACGGCGGAGCATGGGGGCAGCGGTTTCAAGCCGCAGCGTGAGCCGATTGCCAACCGCTGATCAGCGCGTGCAGGCCTGCCGCTTCGGTGGCCTGCTTCATTTGCTCGCGCAAGCCGCTGTCGCTCAACAGCTCAGCGATTTCCGACAGAATTTCCAGGTGTTTCTGTGTCGCCGCTTCGGGCACCAGCAAGAAAATCATCAGCTGCACCGGCAGTTCGTCGGGCGCATCGAATCCGATCGCGTTGGCGAGCTGGAACACCGCAGCCAGGGGCTGCTTCAGGCCTTTGATGCGCCCATGGGGAATGGCCACGCCGTGACCCAAGCCGGTGGAGCCCAGGCGCTCGCGGGCAAACAGGCTGTCGGTGATCAGCGCGCGATTGAGTCCGTGCAGGCTCTCAAACAGCAAACCCGCCTCTTCGAAAGCGCGTTTCTTGCTCGTGGCGTCCACGCTGACAAGCACTTGTGCTGCGGGCAAAATGGAAGATAGTCGGTTCATGTGGGCCTCTTGGAGCGCAAATTATGCCGACTTGGCTTCGATTGACCAACCCAGGCGGACAAAAAAGCCGCTTGACATGCCAAGCGGCTTGTTGCAGTGCACCATGATTCTCAGCGGGCTTTGGCCCTGCCGTGAGCAGCGTGACGGTTTACATCAGGCGTTTGGCCGACTCGTGGTTGTGCTCTTGCGTTTTGCCTTTGTAGCGCAACACCTGGCGGTCCAATTTGTCGGTGAGTTCATCGACAGCGGCGTAGAGGTCGGCATGGGCGCACTCCGCAAACAGGTCTTTGCCTTTGACGTGGATGTTGCATTCGGCGCGTTGTCGCAGGTCTTTTTCCTTCAGGTTGTCCACCGTCAGCAGCACTTTGATGTCAACCACTTGGTCGAAATGCCGGGATATGCGCTCCAGCTTGGTTGTGACGTAGCCGCGCAGTGCGGGTGTGACCTCGAGGTGATGACCGCTGATCGTCAAGTTCATAAATGAGCCTCCTGTTGCTCCGGGTTGACACAAGCCGCCGGGCGGGAAGACCGCCCGGCGGCACGGGAATCTCTTGGAGTCACTATGCCCATGAAATCGAGGTCGCGCAAGGGCACAGCGCGACAAGGGGGATTGTTCCGCTCAGCCGGTGCCCCGACTTGGCTGAACGGAGCCCGTGTTCTGCCGTACCCAACTTCGGCGTCCATCGTGCGCACCATCAGGCCGCACGGGCCAGACGTATCCATCCGTGTCATGATTTTGGGCGGTGCCGTGCTCCATCCTCTCATCCTGTGTCCCTCGATACGCTTATTTCCCAAAATCTGATCACCACCAGCCAGTCAGTGCCGCCGCCTGACGGCTGCGCCTTGGTGCTCATGGGCGGTGGCGCTCGCACCGCCTACCAAGCGGGGGTTTTGAAGGCGCTGGCCGCGATGCTGGCCACTCTGCCATCACCGCCCGGTCAAGCGGCGCCACCGTTTCCCTTTCGTTGGTTGTTTGGGACCTCGGCCGGCGCACTCAATGCGAGTTACTTGGCTGGTTGCGCTGAGCAGGGATCGCAAGCGCTGCCTCAACTCGCGGCCTTTTGGGCCGAGCTGCGCTCTGAGCGGGTGTACCGGTTGGACGCGCCAGGCTGGGTGCGCGCGAACCGCGTGGTGGCGGGGCTTACGCTGGCGCGGCAGGTGCGCAAACACCGCGCGCTGCTCGACACCTTGCCGCTTGTGGACACCTTGCATCGCGCCATCAACCTGCCCGGCATTGAGCGCGCGCTGGCACAGCAAAAGATCGATGTGCTGGGTATCACCGCATCGAGCTACACCACCGGCGAACACTGGACTTTCTGCCAAACCCGCGCCAACCCGGGCCTGCAACCCTGGCGCCGACCTGGGCGGCGAGCCTCGTTTCAGGCTGTGACCATCGAACACCTGATGGCGTCGAGCGCCATCCCGTTTCTGTTCCCGGCGGTGCCCCTGCTGGTCGACGGTCACAAAGAATACTTTGGTGACGGTTCCATGCGCCAGCTCACGCCGCTGTCGCCCCCGATCCACTTTGGAGCGCGTCGTGTGCTGGTGATCGGGGTCGGGCAGCCACAGCGTGCCGGCATGGGCGGTCGCAGCACCGACGAACCGACCGCTGGCACCATTGCCGGCCATGCCATGGCCAGTGTGTTTCATGACACCTTGCAATCCGACGTGGAACAGGCACAGCGGGTGAGCCAAACGCTGGCCAAGCTGCCGCCTGAACTGGCCGCTGCGCTGCCCTACCACCCGGTTGATGTGCTCGCGCTGCAGCCCAGCTTTTCGCTCGACGAGCTGGCGCACAAACACCTCAACAGCCTGCCAGCATCCACCCGCAACACACTGACGGGATTGGGCGCTCTGGACCCGAGCCGCAGTGCCGCCGGCAGCGCCGCAGCCCTGGCCAGCTACCTGCTGTTCGAGCCCGATTTTGTGCAAGCGCTGATCGAGCTTGGCGAGGGCGACGCCTGGCGCCGCAAGGACGAGCTGACGGCGTTTTTTGCCGGGTCTCGCACCAAGCTGGCACCGGTCGCAATGACATAATCAGCGGCTACCATCCGCACGGAATTCCCATGGAGAGCACCATCCTCCAGCCGGGTGCTTTCAGCTGGCGCACCACAGGTCTGCCCAACGTCACCCGAGCCGGTTTGCTTCAGACGACAAGCGCACCGAATCTCTTTGAGACCGCCACCGGCCTCGTTCTCCTTCGCCCACCGGAAGCGCTGCCATGCTCAACGTCTTCACCTTGGCCAACGGCCGCCTGTTTCAGGAAGAAATTGAATCGCTGGAAGCGCTCGCGCGTTTTCAGCCGATCTGGGTCGACCTCGAATCGCCCACGCTGGAAGAGCGCCGCTGGGTCAAGCAGCATTTCGGTCTGTCGATCCCGGAAGACGCGATGGACGACGACATTGAGGAGTCGGCGCGTTTCTTCGAAGAAGACAACGGCGAGCTGCATGTGCGCAGCGACTTCCTGATCGACGATCTGGACAACCCGCATGCGATCCGCGTCGCCTTCATCCTCAACGAACACAACACCACGCTCAAAAGCCACGGCGTGCTGTTTTCCATTCACGACGAAGACGTGCCGGTGTTTCGCCTGCTGCGCATGCGGGCGCGCCGCATGCCCGGGCTGATCGAAGACGCCAAAGATGTGCTGCTGATGCTGTTCGACGCCGATGCCGAGTACTGCGCCGACACGCTGGAAGACATCTACGACAACCTGGAAACCGTGAGCCGCCAGGTGCTCGCTGGCGACGTGACCGACGACACCGCCAGCCAGGTGCTCTCAGCGATTGCGCGCCACGAAGACATGTCGGGCCGCATCCGGCGCAATGTGATGGACACGCGCCGTGCGGTCAGTTTCATGATGCGCAGCCGCCTGCTGAATACCGAGCAGTTCGAAGACGCGCGCCAGATCCTGCGCGACCTCGACTCGCTCGACAGCCACACCGCGTTTCTGTTCGACAAGATCAACTTCCTGATGGACGCCACGGTCGGTTTCATCAACATCAACCAGAACAAGATCATCAAGATCTTCTCGGTCGCCAGTGTGGCGCTGCTGCCGCCCACGCTGATCGCCAGCGTCTACGGCATGAACTTCAAGTTCATGCCTGAGCTGGATTGGCAAGCGGGCTACCCGTTTGCACTCAGCCTGATGATGTTGTCTGCCGTAGGGCCGATGCTGTATTTCCGCAAGCGCGGTTGGTTGCGGTAGCGCTGGGCCAGCTCAATAGGCCCTGAACAAGCGGTCCAAGATGGCGCCGCTGTAGCGGCTGGCCACTTCTTGCAGAAAACGCGGAAAGTCCACGTGCGCGGCATCGTCGGCCCGGTCCGAAATGGTGCGCACCACGGCCAGTGGCACGCCAAAGTCGTGACACACCTGAGCGAAAGCAGCGCCTTCCATTTCCACTGCTAGCGCATCGGGCAGCTCGCGCTGCAAAGCCGCGCATTCACTCGCGGTCGACACGAAGCGATCGCCGCTGACGATGAGCCCTCGGTGCAGTCGAGACGCCTGCAGATCGAAAGCGGCGCGCGTCTCCCGACTGAGAAAACCCCCGGCGTCGTTGAGCACATCAGTCACGGCACACGCCACTTGCTCGGTGAGGGAATGGTCGGTGCCAAAGCGGCTGCGGCCGTAACCTGGCACCTCGTGGCGCGGGAAAATGGGCGAGGCGTCCATGTCGTGCTGTACGAACGCCTCGGCCACCACCACATCGCCCACCCGCACCCCTGCACCCAACCCGCCCGCCACACCCGTGAAAACAATGCGCTGCACACCAAAGCGCTCGATCAGCAGCGTGGCGGTGGTGGCCGCCGCCACCTTGCCGATGCCGCTGAGCACGGCCACCACCGCTTGCCCCTGCAAGTGGCCGACCCAGAAGTCGCGGCCACCGAGGGTTTCCTTGTGTTCGTCGGGCATGAGGGCCAGCACGCTGGCGAGTTCGTCGTGCAAGGCTGCGACGATGGCGGTACGGATCATGGGCGGGACTCCAAGCGGGGGCAGGGCGACCATTGTGGGCCTGCCATCACAAGGCCAAAGCCCTCAACGCCGCGCCAAGTGAATGCCGGCCAGCATGCAGCGCACCGAGCCACCGGCCAGCTCGATGGTGGGCACCGCCAGCGGCAGCAACTGCGCCGAGCGTTCGATGCATGCCTTCTGATCCGGGCGCAGGATGGCACTGGCCTGGGTTAAGAGGGCCAACCAGCGGCCTTGATTCCCGCTCAGTTCCAGCGCATTGCCCGCAAAACGTTCGCGCCGTTCAAAGCAAGCGCGCGCCCGAGGTGCTGCGGGCGCTGCGCGGGCATCCCAACGTATTGCGCCTGTATTCGACCAACGGACGCTGGGACAGCGTGGCAGAACTGCGTGCCGACTCGCTGGAGGCTTTCGACCGCGTGCTGGGCCAGATCCGCCTGATCGACGGCATCGCCAACACCGAAACCAGCATCTTGCTGTCGACGCACAAGCTCTGAGGAGAACATCGTGTGAACCCGTCGGGCCCGGGCAGGAGCCAATGTTTGTGCTCTTGGTTCCACTCGACACTTGCCATCAAGCCTGTTGCACCTGGGACTTCAATGAGCCCGCTCAACACACCGATAAAATCCCGCTAAACCCACCGAAACACAAGGTGGGAGGTGGCAAGCAGCACCGCAGCAGGACGAGGCCGAACAACGCGGTTGTCGCCCGGCAGGCAAGTCGGTATCAGGCCTGCGCGCTGGCCCGCTCGGCTACCCGGTCGCGCCATTCCTGTAACGCGTGCAGTCCAACGGCAGCGGGTTTTAGCTTCAACAGCTTGGCAAACTCCAGCGTGCAAAACGCGGTGATGTCGGCGATGGTGAAACGCTCGCCGGCCACCCAGGGCTGGGTTTGCAGTGTGCGGTCGAGCCAAGCGGCAGTCTCCATGCCCTTGGTTTGTTGCGAGACACCGAAATCGGGGAACTGTGGCTGCTCCAAGACGGCGAGACCGGGATGTTGATGCCGGATGGCTTGGGCCAGCGGCAGCATCAAATACCACTCGATGCGGCGATCGGCCATCTCGATGAAAGCGCGTTCTTCAAAGGTGACGCCCATCAGGTTGGGCTCGGGCTGAAGGCCCTCCAGATAGGTGCAGATGGCACGCGTTTCGCTGAGAAACCGGCCGTCGTTGAGTTCGAGTACGGGAATGCGCGCCAACGGGTTGCGATCGAGAAACGCGGCGCTGCGGTGTTCTTGGGCGTTGATGTCGACCAGCACCTGCTCAATGCCGGTGATGCCTTTCTCGGCGATGAACATCTGCACCCGACGCGGGTTGGGCGCGCGTTGCGACACGTAAAGTTTCATGGTGTGACCTTTCAAGATGGCTGGCGGATTTGCCCAGGCTCTGGCCAGCGGCGGGTGCGCACCCATGCCCCGTTGGCGATGTCGGCGATGGAGCAGTCACCCGCGAGCATGTGGCTGTTGGGGAAGATGGCCAGACATGCGGACGTTTTCTGCCTGTTTTTCGTCGGTTCAAGCACACGCAGTGTGTGGGGCAGGCCCAGCTTCTGGAGGGCGGTTGAGGCCTTGTGCTCATTGGGCATGGCGGCGGCTTGAAGCGTGATCACAGGGGGTTTTCAAGATGCGTGAAAGCGCTCGTGGTGGTGAACCGCGCGGCAGTTGCTGCCTAAAACGTGTGCGCCGACGCCAGCAGATCCCGCGTGCGCAGGGCTTCCTGGCGTGCTGCGGCGGCAAAATCTTCACCACCGCTGGCGTACAGAATGGCGCGCGAGGAGTTCACCACCACCGCACCGGTGGTGGCACCAGCGGCGTCGGTGCGCAGCCCGGCGCGCACGGTGGCGAGCGCATCGCCGCCTTGCGCGCCAACGCCGGGAATCAGCAGCGGCAGCGTGGGCGCGAGCGCGCGCACGCGCTCGATCTCGGCCGGGTAGGTGGCGCCGACCACCAGGCCAAGCTCGCCGTTGGTGTTCCATGGCCCTTGCGCCAGGCGCGCAATGTGTTCGTACAAGCGCGGCTCACCGTCCACCGAGGCCAGCCGCTGGTTTTGCAGGTCGTCGCCACCGGGGTTGGAGGTGCGACAGAGCAAAAAGGCGCTCTTGCCGTGGTACTTCAAATAAGGTTGCACCGAGTCGAAACCCATGAACGGGGAGAGCGTGACCGCATCGGCGCCGTAGCGCTCGAAGGCCTCGATCGCATACTGCTCGGCGGTGCTGCCGATGTCGCCGCGCTTGGCGTCCAGGATCACCGGCACCTGCGGCGCGACGCGCTTCATGTGTGCCATCAGGCGTTCCAGCTGGTCTTCGGCGCGGTGGGCAGCGAAGTAGGCAATCTGAGGCTTGAAGGCGATCACCAGATCGGCGGTGGCGTCGACGATGGCGGCACAGAAGTCGTAGATGCAACTGGCGTCGCCTCGGAAAGGGGCGGGAAACCTCGCGGGATCGGGGTCAAGGCCCACGCACAGCAGAGATTGGTTTTGCGCCTGGGCGCGTTGCAGCATGTGGGTAAAACGCATGCCGCGATTTTAGTGAGCACGCCAAACGCTTTCGGGCCAGCGCCATGACCGCGATGCACAATCGTCCGCCCCGCACGCCACCCGCCCATGCACACCCTGACCCGAAAACAACTGATCCTGCTGGTGCTGCTCACGCTGGTTTGGGGCGTGAATTGGCCGATCATGAAAATCGGTGTCACCGGCTTTCCGCCGCTGACCTTTCGCAGTCTGTCGATGTGGCTCGGGCTGCCGGTGCTGGCGGGGGTGTTGGTGTGGCGCCGTGTGCCGTTTCATGTCGGGCGCGAGCATTGGCGCCAGCTGGCGGTACTCACGGTGTTCAACATGCTGTTCTGGCACACGCTGATCATCTTGGCGGTGCAGTCGCTCTCCAGCGGGCGGGCCGCGATTTTGGGCTACACCATGCCGATTTTCTCGGCGGTGCTGGGGGCTGTCTGGTTTGGCCAGCGGCTCGCTGGGCGGGCTTGGCTGGGTGTTGCCGCCGCCGCGCTGGGTGTGCTGTTGCTGCTGTGGCACGAGATCACCGCGCTCTCGGGCCGACCGCAGGGCGTGGCCATGATGCTGGTGGGCGCGGCTGGCTGGGCCGTGGGCACGCAAATGATGCGCCGCACCACCATTCCAGCGCCCACGCTGGCGCTGGCGTTCTGGATGACGCTGCTGACCGCCATCTGGATGACCACGCTCTCGTTGCTCTTTGCGCAGCAGCGCTGGAGCTGGCCCAGCGCGCCGGTGTGGGGTGCGATCGTCTACAACGCGTTGGGCGTTTTTGCGTTTGCGCAGGTGGTGTGGCTGATGCTCGCGCGCGACTTGCCACCGATCGCGTCCACCCTGTCGGTCATGTTCATTCCTGTGCTTGGCGTGTTCAGCGGCGCTGTGTGGCTGAGCGAGACGCTGAACTGGCAGGACTGGGCGGCTGTGGCGCTGGTGGTGCTGGCCATTGCGACCGTGTTGTGGCCCCCACGCTCCGCCACGGCACGGACCACCTTCCCCCAGGGGCACAAGCGCTGACTTGAACACGTTGCGCCGCTGCACGCCTGTGCGAAACCCCCGGTTGGCGCACAGGTCCTGAGGTAGATGAAGACTGTGGCGCCAAGCCTGCTTGCGGCAGACTTGGGCGTAATGCAGCGCCACAGGCGGCGACCGTTACGCGCCCTGAAAGGGGTGGCGTGCGCAGCGGCGGGGCCATTCACATGAGGTGCGGGCCGATCAGCTTCGCAATTTCGAACATCGTCACCTGCGGCTTGCCAAACACGGCTTGCAGCTTGGCGTCGGCGTTGATCTTGCGTTTGTCGGCCGCGTCTTGCAGGCCCTGCGCCTTGATGTAGTCCCAGAGTTTTTTGGTCACCTCCGGGCGCGACACCAGACCTTCGCCGATCACGGCCACCAGCGCGGCACTCGGTTGTTTGCCGCTGGCGGTGGTGGTCTTGCGTGGCGCTTTGGGCGCAGCCGTTTTTTTGGCGGCTGCTTTCTTGGCTGGGGCCACTTTTTTCGCCGCCGCTGTTTTGGCAGGCGCCCCCGCAGCGGTTTTGCGTGGCGGGAATTTGGAGGTGCGCGGCTCGAATTCGAAGTTCACCTTGCCCGCCTCTTTGTCCCAGGCCAGGAAGGCCTTGAAGGCGCGGCGGGTGCGCATGGAGACGAACTTGTCGAGTAGGTCGGTCTTGCCGGTTGCCAGCAGCTTGCTCATCTGCTCACGCGCCACCGGCTGCTGCAAGATGATCTTGCCGCTCTTGAAGTCGCAGCTGGGCGTGGGCTGTGCCTCGGTCGGCACCGACTTGCTGCAGACAAAGTTGCTGCCGTGCTCGAACACCGCGCCGCCGCACTTGGGGCAGGCGCCCAGTGACTCTGCGCCGCTGAAATCCACCAGCTCACCGGATTCTTCGTTCTTCTTGTCGTCACCGAAGTCGAATTCCAACTTCCAGTTCTTGTCTTCTTCGTTGAACTTGATGACGATCTCGGCCACAAACGGCCAGCCCGCCTTGGAGCGGAAGCCCTCCAGCGGGCCGACGTGTTTGGTCGCCAACAGGGTTTCGGCTTCCTCTGGCTCGAAAGTGCGGCCGGCCGGCGATTTGCCAAACGAGAAGCCGCAGCCGTCGCTGGTGCCGTCTGCGCCGGTGCAGCCATAGCGCCGGTAATTTTCTTTCACCACGCCGCCGCAGTTGGGGCAGGGCGCGGCCAAGGTGGCGTAGTGGCCGGGGATGGTGTCGCGGTCGTACTCTTTGGCTTTTTTCACCATGCGCTCGGTCATGGCGCGAATGTCGCCCATGAAAGCGGTTCGGCTGAGCTTGCCCTGCTCCATTTGTGCCAGTTTGTGCTCCCATTCGCCGGTGAGTTCGGCCTTGGACAGCTCCTCCACGCCCAGACCGCGCAGCAGCGTCATGAGCTGGAACGCCTTGGCGGTGGGAATCATTTCCCGGCCTTCGCGCAGCATGTATTTTTCGGTCAGCAGGCCCTCGATGGTGGCGGCACGCGTGGCGGGTGTGCCCAGGCCTTTTTCCTGCATGGCTTCGCGCAGCTCGTCGTCGTCCACCAGCTTGCCCGCGCCCTCCATGGCGCCCAGCAGCGTGGCTTCTGAGTAGCGCGCGGGGGGTTTGGTTTTCAGCGCCTTGGGCTCCACGCTCTTGGCGCGTACCGACTCGCCCTCGCGCACCGGCACCAGGTTCTGGCCCTTGTCGCCTTCTTTCGCATCGGTCACGTCTTCGGCCGCTTCCTTGCCGTACACCGCCATCCAGCCGGGCTTGACCAGCACCTTGCCCTCGGTCTTGAACGCATGCCCAGCAGCGGTGGTGATGCGCGTGGTCACCATGAACTCGGCGCTGGGGAAAAACACCGCCAGAAAACGCCGCACCACCAGGTCGTACAGCTTCTGCTCGGCATCGCTCAAGCCGCTGGGCGCCTGCAGCGTCGGGATGATGGCGAAGTGGTCGGAGACCTTGCTGTTGTCAAACACCCGCTTGCTCGGGCGGATGTAACCGTTGTTGAGCGCGGTGAGCGCATGCGGCGCGAGGTGCTTCATGCCGGAATCGGCCAGCATCTCGAAGGTTTGTTTCACCGTGGGCAAATAGTCTTCGGGCAGAGCGCGCGAATCGGTGCGCGGGTAGGTGAGCGCCTTGTGGCGCTCGTACAGGCTTTGCGCGAGCTGCAGCGTGGTCTTGGCCGAGAAGCCGAAGCGGCCGTTGGCCTCCCGTTGCAGGCTGGTCAGGTCGTACAGCAGGCCGCTGGCCTGGCTGGTGGGTTTGCTTTCTTCCTTGACGCTGCAAGCCTTGCCGCGCACCGCTTCGGCGATGGCGACCGCTTCGCGCTGGCTCCAGACGCGGTCGCCCCGCAGCTCGGGGTCGGCATCGTCGCCTGCGGGTTTCTTGAAGTTGGGGTCGAACCACTTGCCCGGGTACTCACCTGCCTCGGCCTGAAACGCACCGTGAATTTCCCAGTAGTCGCGGCTGCGGTGAGCGCGAATTTTTTCTTCACGCTCGACCACGATGGACAGCGTGGGCGTTTGCACGCGGCCGACCGTGGTGAGGAAGAAGCCGCCATCGCGCGAGTTGAACGCGGTCATGGCGCGCGTGCCGTTGATGCCCACCATCCAGTCGGCCTCGGAGCGGCTGCGCGCCGCGTCGGCCAGGCCGCGCATCTGCTCGTCGCTGCGCAAATGCTCAAAGCCGTCGCGAATGGCCGCTGGCGTCATGGAGCGCAGCCACAACCGCTCCACCGGCTTGCCCAGGCCTTGGTAGGCGCCATTTTTGAAGCCACCGGCGTACTGCTCGATCAGCCGAAAAATCAGCTCGCCCTCGCGGCCCGCGTCGCAGGCGTTGATGAGCTGGCCCACGTCTTTGCGCTTGGCCAGCCGGACCACGGCTGTGAGGCGCGACTTGGTTTTGTCGATCGGCTTCAAATCGAAATACGGTGGCAGCACCGGCAGATGGGCAAAGCTCCACTTGCCGCGCTTGACATCGAATTCTTCGGGCGCGGCGATCTCCACCAGGTGGCCCACGGCGGAGGTGACCACGTATTGCTCGTTCTCGAAATGGTCATCGAACTTGTCGAACTTGCCGGCCACCGGCGTGAGCGCTCGCACGATGTCTTGCATCACAGAAGGCTTTTCGGCAATGACCAGCGTTTTGGCAGAACCTTGATTTTTCATCTCTACAATCCGTTGAGTCGCGCGTGAGCACACGCGCACAGGAGCGCGCACACCCACGTGCGCACCTGCATGAAACAACCTTACCAAAAATTCCCCAAGTGAAAAAAAGCCCCCGCCCGGCGTCGGCGCGCCCGCTCGCCGCTGCACCTGCACCTGCTGCCAGTGGGCGCCGCATCCAGACGCGGCGCTCGGGTGTGCATGGCAAGGGGGTGTATGCGGTGGTCGACCTGGCCGAGGGCGAGACGCTGATCGAGTACGTGGGCGAGGTGATCGGCTGGGACGAGGCGCTGCGCCGCCACCCACACGACCCCACCGACCCGAACCACACCTTCTATTTCCACATCGACGAAAACCATGTGATCGACGCCAAGGTCGGCGGCAATTCTTCGCGCTGGATCAACCACAGCTGTGCGCCCAACTGCGAGTCTGAGGTGGACGCAGGCCGTGTGTTTGTCCGCGCTCTGCGCAACATCCCGGCGGGCGAAGAGCTGTTTTACGACTACGGGCTGGTGATCGACGAGCCCCACACGGCCGAGCTGCTGGCGCAATACCCCTGCTGGTGCAGCGCTGCCACCTGCCGCGGCACGCTGCTGGCGCCGCAGAAGAAAAAGACGCCGCGCAAGCCACGCAAGGCGGTATCTCAGGCTAGGGGCAAGAAGGCCGCCTTGGTCTGAGCCCAACGCGTTTTTGCCCATGCACACCAGCAGCCCCCTCAGCCCGCACCTTGAAGGCCTCTGGCAGGCGATCGAGCCCCTGCTGCCGGGCTTCACGGTGGAGCTGCTGCCCAGCGTGGACTCGACCAACAGCGAACTCATGCGCCGCGCGCGCGCTGGGGCCATGGAGCCAGTCCTGCTGGCCACTGATGCGCAAACCGCTGGCCGTGGGCGCATGGGCAAGGTCTGGCACAGCCAAGCCGGCCAATCGCTCACCTTTTCGCTGGCATTGCCGATGGCGCCAGCGCATTGGTCGGGCTTGTCACTGGCGGTGGGCGTGAGCCTAGCCGAGAGCCTGCACCCCGAAGTGCGTCTCAAGTGGCCGAACGACCTGTGGCTGCACGGGCGCAAGCTCGGCGGCATTTTGGTGGAAACCGCGCACCAAGGCGAAAGCGGGCAGCAGCCTCGCATGGTGGTGATCGGCGTGGGTATCAACATCGCCCGGCCCGAAGCCGCCGCCGTGGCCGCCGCCAGCGACACGCCACCACCGGTGCCCGCTTCCGGCTTGGCGGAGATCTGTGTGGGCCAGACCGCGGGCGAAACGCTGGCTGCGGTGGCGCCGGCGCTGGTGCGCGATGTGCTCCGGTTTGAAGCCGAAGGTTTTGCTGCCTTTGCGCAACGCTTCCAAGCGCGTGACGCTTTGCAGGGTCGGATGGTCACGCTTTCCGATGGCAGCCACGGGCGCGCCGACGGCGTGGACGCCACCGGTGCCCTGCGGGTGCAGACGGATGCGGGCTGCCGCTTAGTCAGCAGCGCAGAAGTGAGCGTGCGCCCATGCTGAGATGGGTCATCGCGCTGCTGCTGCTCGCCAACGCGGGCTATTTCCTCTGGACCCAGGGCCACTTGGCAACGCTGGGCCTGGCGCCGAAGATGGAGCGCGAGCCCGAGCGGTTGCAAGGCCAGATCCGGCCTGAGTTGCAGCGCTTGCTCGATGCGCCACGCGACGGGCAGACCGCGCCTGCGCCTGCACCGGTGCAAGCGCCACCCGTCGTTCCCGACACGCCCACCGACGAGGCGCCAGCCACCCCAGCGCCAGTGTCAGAACTGTCCGCACCGCCACCGGCTTCCGAATCCACGCCAGCCCCGGTGTCAACTCTGGTCATGGCTGCGCAGCAGCCCAGCACCGCCGCCACCGCCGAGCCCGCGCGCGCTTGCTGGCAGGCTGGTACGTTCATCGAAGCGCAGGCCGAGCGCTTGCGCGTGGCGCTCCCTGAGCTGGGCTTGGCCGCCAGCGGCTGGCAGCTGCTGGAGAGCCGCGGCAGGGGCCGCTGGATTGTCTACATGGGCCGCTACGACAACGCCGAGCAGCTGGAGCGCAAGAAGGCCGAGCTGCGCGCACTCAAGGTGGATTTTCGAGCCGTCTCGACGCCCGGCTTTGCACCCGGCCTCGCGCTCGGTACCTTCTCCAGCGAAGACGCTGCCAAGCAGGCACTGCAAAAAGCGGTACGCGACGGCATTCGCACCGCGCGCGTGGCGCAAGAACGCGCAGAATCTCTCAGCTTCACGCTGCGCCTGCCCGCCGCCACGGCAGCGCAGCGCAGCGCAGTGGCCAGCCTGGGCGCACCGATGGCAGGCAAAACGCTGCAAGCCTGCGAGTGATTTCGGTTCTGTGTCTGCGGTGCACTCCAGAGACGGTGCAGGCCATCTGCTCAGTCTGGCCCCGTGACACCGCGCGGCAAGCCATGCCCACCAGAAAGCGCACAGCAAAGCAAAACGCCGGCTCGCACTTGGCAGCGCAATCCGGCGCGAACTGTACCAACCCAGAACGCCGTCGATCCGGCTTTGCCGGTCGGCCCCCCGGCGCGAAATGTCTCAACCCAGCGATCACGGTGGAACCGGCTTTGCCGGGCCGCACGTGATGCCCCCTTGAGGGGGTGACGCGCTGAAAGCGCGGCGCGGGGGTGGTCTCAGTTACCCAGCCACCACGCGCACCATCTCCAGGCACTTGTTGGAGTAGCCCCATTCGTTGTCGTACCAGGCGATCACTTTCACAAACGTGCTGTCCAGCGCGATGCCGGCGTCGGCGTCGAACACGCTGGTGCAGGTCTCGCCACGGAAGTCGGTGGCCACCACCTTGTCGGTCGTGTAGCCCAACACGCCTTTGAGCGCGCCTTCGCTTTGTGCCTTCATCTCGGCGCAGATTTCGGCGTAGCTGGCTTCTCTGTCGAGTTCGACCACCAAGTCGACCACCGACACGTCGGAGGTCGGTACGCGGAAACTCATGCCGGTGAGCTTCTTGTTGAGCTCAGGAATCACCACGCCCACCGCCTTGGCTGCGCCGGTGCTCGATGGAATGATGTTTTCCAGGATGCCGCGGCCGCCGCGCCAGTCTTTGTTGCTCGGGCCATCCACGGTTTTTTGCGTGGCGGTCGCTGCGTGCACCGTGGTCATCAGGCCGCGCTTGATGCCCCATTTGTCGTTCAGCACCTTGGCGATCGGCGCCAAGCAGTTGGTGGTGCACGAGGCGTTGGAGATGATGGCCTGGCCGGCGTAGGTTTTGTCGTTGACGCCGAAGACAAACATCGGGGTGTCGTCTTTGGACGGGGCTGAGAGGATGACCTTCTTGGCGCCAGCGTCCAGGTGCTTCTGGGCTGTGACCTTATCAAGAAACAGACCTGTGGATTCGATCACGATGTCGGCACCAACCTCGCCCCACTTCAGGTTCGCTGGGTCGCGCTCTTGCGTCAGGCGAATGGTTTTGCCGTTGACCACGAGGTGGCCGTCCACGACTTTCACCTCTCCCTTGAAGCGGCCGTGCACGCTGTCGTACTGAAGCATATAGGCGAGGTAGTCGGGCTCCAGCAGGTCGTTGATGGCAACGACTTCGATGTCAGAAAAGTTCTGAATCGCGCTGCGCAACACGTTGCGCCCGATGCGGCCAAAGCCGTTGATGCCGATCTTGATGGTCATGTTCGTCTGCTCCTTCGGTTGGTAAAACGCTTAATCAGAGGTGGGTCATTTCGCCAGCACGGTGCGCACCGTGTCGGCCACGTTCTCGGGCGTGAAGCCGAAGTGTTTGAACAGCACCGGCGCGGGCGCCGATTCGCCGTAGGTGTCCAAGCCGACCACGGCGGCCACGCCGTATTTCCACCAGCCGTCGGTGGAACCCATTTCGACCGCGATGCGCGCCAAGCCCTTGGGCAAGACGCTGGCCTTGTAATCGGTGTCCTGGCGGTCAAAGGTGGTGGTGCTGGGCATGGAAACCACGCGCACCGCTATTTTGAATTCTTTGGCCAGCAGCTCTTGCGCCTTGAGCGCGAGCTGCACTTCGGAGCCGGTGGCGATGATGATGGCCTGGGCTTTTTTCTTCATGCCCACATCGGTCGGTTCCGACAACACGTAGGCGCCGCGGCTGATGTCGCCCAGGTCGTCCTTCGGCGCGTACGGCAGATTTTGGCGGCTCAACAACAGCGCCGTGGGGCGGGTGGCGTTTTGCAGCGCCACCGCCCAGGCCACAGCGGTCTCGGCTGTGTCGCCTGGACGCCAGACATCGAGGTTGGGGATCAGGCGCAGGCTGGCGGCGTGTTCGACCGACTGGTGTGTCGGGCCATCTTCGCCCAGGCCGATCGAGTCGTGGGTGAAGACATGGATCACCCGCTGCTTCATCAACGCGGCCATGCGGATGGCGTTGCGGCTGTAGTCGGAGAAGGTGAGGAAGGTGCCACCGTAGGGGATGTAGCCGCCGTGCAGCGCCACGCCACTCATGATCGCGGCCATGCCGAACTCGCGCACACCGTAGTTGATGTGGCGGCCGATTTGGCCCTCGGGCGTCTTCACCACGTCGCCCGCCATGTCAAAGCGCAGCGGTGGCGTGCTTTTGGTATTGGTGAGGTTGGAGCCGGTGAGGTCGGCGGAGCCACCGAGCATCTCGGGCAGGGCGGCGGTGAAGGCTTCGAGCGCGATTTGGCTGGCCTTGCGGCTGGCCACCGTTTCGGCCTTGCTGTGGGCGGCCACCACGGTGTCGAACGCAAGCTGGTTGAAGCCCTTGGGCAGCTCGCCTTTCATGCGGCGCACGAACTCTTTCGCCTCGACTGGAAACGCTTTTTTGTAGGCAGCGAAGACCCCGTTCCATGACGTTTCCTGCGCTTTGCCAGCGGCTTTGGCGTCCCAAGCGGCATAAATGTCTTTCGGGATTTTGAACGGTGCGTGGGGCCAGCCCAGGGCTTCGCGTGTCAAGGCAATTTCCTCCGCACCCAGCGGCTCGCCGTGGGCCTTGGCGGTGTCGGCGCGGTTCGGGCTGCCTTTGCCGATGTGCGTCTTGCAGATGACAAGCGTGGGGGCGTCGGCCTTGTTTTTCGCGTCGGCAATCGCGCGGTCCACCGCGTCGACATCGTGGCCGTCGATCGGGCCGATCACGTTCCAGCCATAGGCGGCGAAGCGCAGCGCGGTGTTGTCGATGAACCAGGGCGTGACCTTGCCGTCGATCGAGATGCCGTTGTCGTCGTACAGCGCGACCAGCTTGTTGAGCTTCCAGGCGCCAGCCAGCGCGCAGGCTTCGTGGCTGATGCCCTCCATCAGGCAGCCGTCACCCAGGAACACATAGGTGTGGTGGTCGACGATTGCGTGGTCCGGGCGGTTGAACTCGGCCGCCAGCAGCTTCTCGGCCAGCGCCATGCCCACCGCGTTGGTGATGCCTTGGCCCAGCGGGCCGGTGGTGGTCTCTACGCCAGGCGTGTGACCGACTTCGGGATGGCCTGCCGTCTTGCTGCCGAGCTGGCGGAAGTTTTTCAGCTCCTCGATCGGCAATTTGTAGCCAGTGAGGTGCAGCAGCGCGTAAATCAGCATCGAGCCGTGGCCGTTGGACAGCACAAAGCGGTCGCGGTTGGCCCAGGCCGGGTTGCTCGGGTTGTGGCGCAGGTGCCGGCCCCACAGGGCAACCGCCATGTCGGCCATGCCCATGGGCGCGCCCGGGTGGCCGGAGTTGGCGGCCTGCACCGCGTCCATCGCGAGTGCGCGGATGGCGTTGGCCTGGGTTTGGGGCGTGACGGCAGTGGTCGCTTGAACGGCGGGGGAGGTGGCTTCGGACATGGGGGAGGGCTGGAGGTTGCGGCGGTGCGCGGAACTTTCGATTTTACCGACCCGGTCTGGCGGGCCTCGAAACCGATCACAGGCGTGCTGATCTGCCGTGAGCAAATCCCTGTGTGCAGCAAACACGGTGCACACAGGGATTCACAAGCGCGGTCGATATAGTGGCTGGCTTGCCGCACGCTCGGTCACATCACAGCCACAGCCACCGCCACCATGTCCTCACCGCCGAACTCCAACACAGCCGCCATGGTGCTGGCGGCCGGTCGCGGCAACCGCATGCGCCCGCTGACCGACCACACGCCCAAGCCCTTGCTGCAGGTGCGCGGCAAGCCGCTGATGCTGTGGCCGATGGACGCGTTGCAGGCGGGCGGGTTTCGTCGCGTGATGGTCAACACCGCTTGGCTCGGCGAGCAGATCGCCGAGCGGCTGGGCGCGTGGTCGGTGGAGCACCCGCAGGCCGCGCTGGCGTTTTCCCACGAAGGCCAGGAGTTTGGCTACGCGCTGGAAACCGCTGGCGGCATCGCACGCGCGTTGCCGTGGCTAGGCGAGGTGTTCTGGGTGCTGGCGGGCGATGTTTACGTGCCCGATTTCGTCTTCACCCAGGCCAGCGTTGATCGCTTTGCCGCCAGCGGCCTGCTGGCCCACATTTGGCTGGTGCCGAATCCCAGTCACAACCCGTACGGTGATTTCGGGCTCTCAAGCGACGGGTTTGCTCTGAACACCGCCGACGACGATCGCTTCACCTACAGCACCATTGGCTTGTACCGCCGCGCACTTTTCGAGGCGCCTTGGTGCGACATCCTGCCCGGCAACCCGCAGGGCACAGCCGCGCCGCTGGCCCCGCTGCTGCGCGCTGCGATGGACGCAGGGCAGGTGAGCGCCGAGCTTTACACCGGGCGCTGGACCGATGTCGGCACGCCCGAGCGGCTTGAAGAACTGAATCGCTCAGCCGCATTGCCTGCGGCCTGACAGATCTGGTTGCGTGGCGACCCTGGGCAAAACGAGTCCTCGAACCCACCTATCAGCAAGCACCACCCAAAACCCGGAGAATGACGCCGATGGACGCCAACACCTCTTTTTCTCTCTACGCCGCGCGCCGCGCGCGCCTCGCTTCCCAACTCGGCCCAGGCGGTATCGCCATCGTGCCCACAGCCCCCGAGCGCACCCGCAACCGCGACAGCGACTACCTTTTTCGCTTCGACAGCTACTTCTATTACCTGACCGGTTTCACCGAACCCAACGCTTGGCTGGTGATCACCGCCGAGGGCGAGAGCACGCTGTTTTGCAACCCCAAAGACCTGGAGCGCGAAGTGTGGGATGGCCGTCGCCTCGGCCCCGAAGCGGCGCCGGGCGCGCTCGGTGTGCAGCAGGCCCATTCGGTGCAGGTGCTCGACGCCCAGCTACCAAAACTGCTGGAGAACCGGCGCACCGTCTGGTACCCGTTTGCCATCCACACCGGGCTGGAAGGTAGGGTTGATGGCTGGCTGCAAAAGGTGCGTTCCCGCGTGCGCTACGGCGCCTTGTGCCCCGACGCGCAGCGCGATCTGTGCAGCCTGCTCGACGAGATGCGGCTGGTGAAAGACGCGCACGAGATCGCCACCATGAAACGCGCCGCGCAGATCAGCGCCCAGGCCCACATCCGCGCCATGCAGCGAAGCGCGGCCATGATCCGCGCCGGCCAGGACGTGCGCGAGTACCACCTCGACGCTGAGTTGCTGCACGAGTTCCGCCAGCACGGCTCGCAGTACCCGGCCTATAGCAGCATCGTCGCGGCTGGGGCCAACGCTTGCGTGCTGCACTACCGCGCCGACAGCGCGCCGGTGAAGAGCGGCGATCTGGTGCTGATCGACGCCGGCTGCGAGCTCGACGGCTACGCGTCAGACATCACCCGCACCTTCCCCGCCAACGGCAAGTTCACCGGCCCGCAGCGCGATCTCTACAACCTGGTGCTCGCCAGCCAAGACGCCGCCGTCGCTGCCACCAAACCCGGCGCGCGTTTTATCGACCCTCACGAGGCCACGGTGCGCGTGTTGGCGCAAGGCATGCTCGATTTGAGCCTGCTCGACAAAAACGCCGTCGGCCAGCTGGACGACGTGATCGAGCAGCGTCACTACTTCCGCCACTACATGCACCGCACCGGTCACTGGTTGGGGCTGGACGTGCACGACTGCGGCGGCTACGTGGAGCCGGGCGAAGTGGGCACGGTGAGCGAGCGCAAGGACCCGCTCTCGGGCGAAGCCATCAAAGACCGGCCCAGCCGCATCCTGCGCCCGGGCATGGTGCTGACCATCGAGCCCGGTCTGTACGTGAGCCCGGCAGCCGATGTGCCCGAGCATTTCTGGAACACCGGTATTCGCATCGAAGACGACGCGGTGGTCACCGAGTCGGGTTGCGATCTCATCAGCCGCGGCGTGCCGGTGAAGGCCGACGAGATCGAAGCACTGATGCGCGGCTGAACCGAATCCATCGGCGTCAAACCACTTTGCGCATCGTCAGCGTCAACATCGGCTCAGCCCGACGCCTGAGGGTCGGCGAGCGCACCGTGCTGAGCGCCATCGGCAAGGCGCCGCTGGCCGGTGTGGTGGCGGTAGGCGCCTTGGGCTTCGCGGGCGACGAACAGGCCGACCCGACTGTGCACGGCGGCCTGGCCAAGGCGGTCTATGCCTACCCGATGGAACACCTGCCGTTCTGGACCGAGCAACGTCGCAGCCACGGGGTGAGCCTGTTCGACGAGACGCTCGGGCCAGGCTTCATGGGCGAGAACCTGAGCATCGAAGGCCTGCTGGAAAACGAGGTGTGGATCGGTGACGAGCTGTTGCTGCCCGACTGCGTGCTGCGCGTGACCGCACCGCGCGAGCCCTGCTACAAGTTCAACGCGGTCATGGGCCTGAACACCGCTGGGCGCTTGATGGTGCAACAGGCTTGCCCCGGTTTTTATCTCGCGGTGGCACAGCCTGGCAGCATAGAGGCTGGGCAAACCTTCAGCCTGCGCCCTGGCCGAAGGGGGCTTAGCGTGCGCGAGGCGTTTGCGGCCAAGCGGGTCAAGCACCTGCGGTGATCAAGCCTTCAAGAAAGGCCGATCAAATCGGCCAAGCCTTTCAGCGCTGCCAGACATTCCAGCGTCAGATGGCAATCCAATTCGCGCAGGTGCTGGTCCACCAAGGCCACTGCCTGGTTCGCATCGTCCCTGGCGATGCAATTCACGATGCGCTCGTGCTCGTCATGCTCACAGGCTGCCCAGCCCACAACCCGCCAGCACGGTGGTTGGTTTGGCCATCATGGCATGGGTCTGCGCCTCAATCCCGTCGGGGCACAGTGCGTTGATTGAGGTGTCGGTGAACGGCATCTGCCCCTTCAGGAATAACCAGCTGTCGGACTCGACAGCGTGACCGAATGGAGCAACATGAGCGACCGCTTCCTCATGCCACCAACAGCAATGCTTTGATCGGCCTGCGCAGGCATCGATTTGGCTGCTTGCACCGATGGCGCCGACCAGGCACAACGTTCTGGATCACGCTGTGGTGCACGCCCACGATCTCCCCTGTCCATGACACGCAGAGTCGGCACAATGCGCGTTGCTCGTCATTTTTTCCAACGCTCAGGAGGAACCCTATGTCCATTTTCGATTCCATCAAGAAGTCCGTCACGAGTGCCGCCAACTCCATGAACTCGGAGTTGAAAAAGTTCCGCTCCAAAGATCTGCTGCAAGCCATCGTGGCGGGCTCGACCATGATTGCCTACGCCGATGGCGTGGTGAGTGCCGAGGAAAAGCAAAAACTGCTGGGCTACGTGCGCAGCTCAGAGCAACTGAGCGTGTTTGAGTCGGACAAGGTGATCGAGTCCTTCACGCAGTACCTGTCGCGCTTTGAATTCGATGTCACCATCGCGGCGGGTGAGGCGCTGCAAAAAATAGCCGCTTTCCGGGGCAAGCCTGAAGCCGAGCTGATCGTGCGTGTGTGCCTGGCCATTGCCAAAGCCGATGGCAACATCGACCCCAAGGAGCAGCAGGCGCTGGGTCAGATTTGCCAGAGCCTGGGCCTGGACGTGAAAAACTTCCTCTGATGCGTCAAGCAGGCCGCAGGCTTTTCAACTTGGGTCGGGGGCGTTCATGACACTCACCCGGTTTGGTCAGCCCGGCAACGCGCAACAGTGCAAGAATGGGTTATGAAAGGAAACGCTTAAATGTCTTTGTACCGATTCAAATCAAGAGAGACTGGTGACCTGGTGATGCTGGGGCCGGATGGCAAACGCATCCTGGAGATCATCGACAAAGATCCGACTGCCGCAGGCGTGATCCTGCCGCAGCAAATGCCTGCTGCCGAGCAGGCACTGCGCGATGCGGTGGTGTTGGAAGAGGCCGATCAGCAACGGCAACGCGAAGAGGCTCAGGCGAAAGGCGATCCACCGCCCGAGTTCGACCCGGTCAGCCTGCGGCTGCGCAGCGGGCCCTTCATCGAGATGATGCAACGCTGCGAGAAGGTCGGTGTCGAGATGGTCTGGGGCGTCTAGGGCACAGCTGTATTCTGGTGAAACCGAGGCCGACAAGACCTCGTATTTGCTCAACCATCAAGGGCCGAAGATGGCATTGGGCAGCGCCAACGTGATCGCGGGGATGTAGGTGATCATCACCAAGAACACCAGCAGCACCGAGAGCCAAGGCAGCGCAGCCCGCGTGACCTGCATCAAGGTCATCTTGGTCACCCCGGCGGTCACGAACAGGTTGAGTCCCACCGGTGGGGTCACCATGCCGATCTCCATGTTCACCACCATGATCACGCCCAGGTGAATCGGGTCGATGCCCAGTTGCGAAGCAATCGGGAACAGGATGGGCGCCAGGATCAGGATCACGCTGGTCGGCTCCATGAAGGCGCCCGCCACCAGCAGCAAGACGTTGACGACGATCAAGAACATCCAGGGCTCCATGCCCACTGCCAGGATGTGCTCGGCGATCGTCTGCGGGATGCGCTCGGTGGTCAGCACATGGGCAAACAGCAGCGCGTTGGCGACGATGAACATCAGCATCACGGTGGTCTTGGAAGACGCCAGGAACACCTCGGGCAGTTGCTTGAAGCCGATGTCGCGGTAAATGACCACGGCCACAAACAAGGCGTAAACGGCAGACACCGCAGCCGCTTCGGTGGGTGTGAACACACCGCCGTAAATGCCGCCCATGATGATGACCAGCAGCGCCAAGCCCCACATGGATTCGCGCAGCGAACTCAGCACCACACGCAGCGGTGCCTTGGGCGGTGGCGTGAGCTGCAGCTTGCCGGCGCGCCACCACACCGCAGCCATCAGCATGGCGCCCAGCAGCAGGCCAGGCACCACACCCGCCATGAACAGCCGGCCGACCGACACTTCGGTCACAGCGGCGTAGACCACCATCACGATCGAGGGCGGAATCAGAATGCCCAACATGCCCGCGTTGCAGATCACGCCAGCAGCGAATTCCTTGGTGTAACCGTTTTTGACCATGCCGGCGATCACGATTGAGCCGATCGCCACCACCGTGGCCGGGCTGGAGCCTGAGACTGCTGCGAACAGCATGCAGGCCAGGATCGACGCAATCGCCAGGCCGCCGCGCATGTGGCCAACCGCCGCGATGGCAAACGTCACCATGCGCCGCGCCACGCCGCCGGTGGACATCAGGTTGCCCGCCAGCACAAAGAACGGAATGGCCAGCAGCGTGTAGTGCTCGCTGGTCTCGAACAGCTTGATCGACATCGACGCCAGTGAGTCCTGCGAGAAAAAGAAAATGGTGATCAGGCTGGTCAGTCCCAGGCTGATGGCCACCGGCATGCCCAACGCCAGAAATGCGAACAGGCCAACAAACAGAATCAGGGTGGTCATACAGCCTCCTCTTTGGCTTGCAGTTTCATCGCGTCGGCCGCTTCGTCGGCCAGGTTCAGACTGGTGCTCTGGCCGGTGATCAGATTCCACAGAATCTGCAGGAAACGAAAGCCCACCATCGCGTAGCCAATGGGCATCACGATCAGCACCTGCCAGCGCTCAATCGGCATGTCGTCGAATTCGATGCCCACTTCCCGCATCTTGCTCACGTACTCGATGGAGCCCACCATCACGAAGGCCACGTACACCCAGCACAACAGCACCACCCCGATGGCGGTGGCGCGGCGCTGGCGAACAGGCAGAAGTTTGACGAGGGCGTCGACGCCGATGTGTGAGCCCACACGAACGTCGTAGGAAATGCCAATGAAAATCATGATCGCGAAGCACACCGTGGTGAGCTCCAGGTTCCACGAGAAGTTGGTGTTGAAGATGTAGCGGCGCACCACCTGCATGAAGGCCAGCGCGGTCATCGCCAGCAGCATGAGAGACATGATCCACTCTTCGAGTCGGTCCAGAATTTTCAACATGTTGGTTCCTAAAAAAACCCCGGACGGGTCCGGGGTTCAGAGGCTTGTGGGTTTTGGGCGGCCTTATTTGTTGGCCTTCTGCGCCGCCTGGATCAGGTCGGCACCGACATCGCCTTCGAACTGCTTCCACACCGGCTGCATCGCGGTGCGCCAGGCGGTGAGGTGTTCCTTGCTCATGGGCAGCACCTTGGCTTTGTTGTCGGCGATCACCTTGGAGCGGAACACGGCGTCTTCGTCGTTGGCGACCTTGTTGCCGAATTTGATCGACTCGTTCATGGCTTCGGTCAGGCCTTTGCGGACCTCGGCAGGCAGGCCATCCCACCACTTGGTGTTGGTGATGACCATGTAGTCGAGCACGCCGTGGTTGCTCTCCATGATGTAACCCTGCACCTCATGGAATTTCTTGCTGTAGATGTTGGACCACGGGTTCTCCGCACCATCGACCACACCGGTCTGCAGCGCTTGGTACACCTCGGCGAAAGCGAGCTTTTGCGGGTTGGCACCCACTGCCTTGAACTGCGCTTCGAGCACGTCGGAGGCCTGGATGCGGAATTTGAGGCCCTTGGCATCGCCAGGCATGCCAAGTGGCTTGTTGGCCGAGAATTGCTTCATGCCGTTTTGCAGGTAGCCCAAGCCGGTGATGCCTTTTTTGGTCATCGAGTTCAGCAGCGCCTGGCCTTCCTTGCTGGCCTGGAAACGGTCGACCGCAGCGAGGTCGGTGAACAGGAAGGGCAGGTCAAAAATCTGCAGCTTGGGCGTGTATTTGCCGAACTTGGCCAGCGATGGCGCAATGATCTGCACGTCGCCCAACACCAGCGCTTCCATTTCCTTGCCGTCGCCAAACAGCTGGCTGTTGGGGAACACCTGCACCTCGACCTTGCCGGGCAGCTTCTTCTCCGCCAGCTCTTTGAACTTCAGTGCCGCTTGGCCCTTGGGCGTAACGTCGGCCACCACATGGCTGTATTTGATGACGATGGGCGCGGCGTGGGCACTGAGGGCAGCGGCAACCAGGGCAGCAGCGAAAACGAGCTTCAATTTCATGGGATGTCTCCAAGCGGGGTTATGGGTTGAGCAGCGGACGCAAGCGCAGGCGCCGGGCAAAGCGCTGCCAACTGTGGCGTTCAACAGCAGGGAAAACCCTGCACGACCCCGACCCCGAGAGCGTCAGCGACCCAGTGCTTGCTGCGCATCGCTGAGCCACGCTGGCCCGATGCGCTGGCTCAGCTGTTCATAGACCGGCTGCGCCGCCGTGCGCAGGCCCAAGCGCTGCGCTGTTGACAGCGTGTGCACCTGGGTGGTGCCCGCGTGGCGCAGGGCGATGAGCGCCTTGTCGTTCTGCTGGTCGGCGATCTGGTTGCCATAGGCCAATGCCTCGCGCAGCGCTTGCGCCAGCAACGCGCGGTCGGCTTGGGGCAGGCTGTGCCAAAAACGCTGGCTGGTGATCACCGCGTAGCCCAGGTAGGCGTGCTGGGTCAGGCTCAGATGGGACTGCTCGCGGTCCATGCGCTGGGTCCAGAAATTGGACAGCGGGTTTTCGGTGCCTTGCACAATCTGGTGTCGCAGCGCTTCACCCGTCTGGCTGAACGGCAGCGTCACCGGTGTGGCACCGAGCGCGCGCATTTGCGCTGCGATCACCCGCGAGCCCTGCACCCGCATGCGCAGGCCTTGAAAATCGTCGGGCGCCAGCAGCGGGCGGTGTGCGCTCATCTGCTTGAATCCGTTGTCCAGATACCCCAGCCCCACCAGCCCCTGGCGCCCCAGGCCAGCCAGTAAACGCTGGCCCAGCGGGCCTTCGGTGAGTTGGCGCACCTCGGCCAGGTTGTCGAACAAAAAAGGCAAATCAAACAGCTCGAATTCGGGAAAACCGACCCGGCCAAACTTGGACAGCGAGGGCGCCAGCATCTCCACCGCGCCCACCTGCAGCGCCTCAAATTCGTCGCTGTCGCCGTAGAGCTGGGCGTTGGGGTAGATCGCCACCCGAATGCGACCGGGGGCGCGCTCGGCCACCAGCTGTGCAAAGCGCTGTACCGCCAGACCCTTGGGTGTGTCTTCGGCCACCACTGCTGGTGGTGGCGGTGGTCAGGCTGGTGATCTATCTGCAGCGCTTCGAGACCGAGGAGAATCTGCGACGCCAGAGTGCCGACGCCCAGTGGCTGGAGCAGGGCACCCGTTTCCATTTCCGCCGGCTGGAAGACGATTTGCAGGTGCTTGCGCACCGCACCCGTGAAGCGCCTGGGGGTGGGGCCGGTTTCTCGCTGTCGGCGGTCAATGCTGGGCTGCTGTTGCGCGAGCCGGGCGTGGTGCAACTCCAAGGCTGGCTACCAGCGCAGCCGGACATGCAAGCCGACCGCCCAATCGCCCGGCAGTTGCTCGCCGACGCGGCCGATCCGGTCAATGCCGAGATGCTGGCGGTGATGCAGGACGTGGCCAGCGGCTTGCGCAAGCCCGCCTACGCGGGCCCGATGCGCGCGGTTGGACAGTCTGGCCAAGCCGACGAGGCCATGGTGGTCTGGTTGGCGGTGCCGCTGTTCGACGAAGGCCGTTTCTCTGGCAGTTATTTGGCCCGGTTGTCGCTGCGGCAGGCGGTGGACGCCTTCGTGCCGGTCTGGTTCAAAGATCAGCACGAGATTCGCTTGCTGGATGAGTTGCAGAGCACGCCCGCGGGCGTGCTCGACAAGCGCAACCGCCAAGCCGCGCTCGATTTGCCGGGCACCGACTTGGCGTTGCAGGTGCGCACCACCACCGCCGACGCACCCACCGTGCCGCGCACATTTTTTCTCGTGGCGGTTGTGTGTCTGCTGGGCATGCTGGGCACCCTTTACGCACTGCGGCTGGACTTCCAGAAGCGCCAGCGCGTCGAGCGGGCGCTGCAGTCCCAGGTGGCCCTGCGCAGCGCGATGGAAAACGCCGCCACCATCGGGCTGCGTGCCTGGGACCGGCAGGGCCGCATTCTTTACGTGAACCGCGCGTTCTGCCGCATGGTGGGGTTCGAGCCCGGCGAGCTGCTCGGACGCAGCGCGCCCATGCCTTACTGGCCACCGCACCAAGCCACAGAGCTCGATCTGCTGCACCGCGATGTGATCGCGCAGGGCAGGGAAGAGGCGGGCATTGAGGTGCAGTTCCAACACAAAGCCGGGCAGATGGTGGACGTGCTGATCCACGAGGCGCCGCTCAACGCCGCCAACGGCCAGCCGCTGGGTTGGATGAGTTCGGTGCTCGACATCAGCGAGCGCAAGCGCGCCGAGCGCAGCGCCGCGCGCCAGCAGCAACAGCTCGAAGCCTCGGGTCGGCTGGTGGCGATGGGCGAGGTGGCGTCCACCCTGGCGCACGAGCTTAACCAGCCGCTGGGTGCGCTCAGCGGTTTCGCCAACGGCCTGCTCAACCGCTTGCGTCAGGGGCGGCTGAGCGATGCGGAGCTGATCGGTGTGGTCGAGCGCATGGAGCAGCTCTCGGCCAAGTCCGGGCGCATCATTCAGCGCGTCAGTGCGTTTGCGCGCCGACGCGAGATGAGCCGCCAACCGCTGGAGCTGTGCGCGTTCGTGCGTCGGGTGGTCGGGCCCCTGCAACGCCAGCGCCCAAGCGTGCCGCAGCTGGTGCTGCCCGACAGCGGACCAGGTGTGCCAATCGATCAGCGCGACCAGGTTTTCAACGCCTTCTTCAGCGGCAAAGACGGTGGCATGGGCATGGGCCTGGCGATTTGCCGCTCGGTGGTGGAGGCGCACCACAGCCATATCGAGGTGGGCACATCGACCTCCCTCGGCGGTGCCAGTTTTCGGCTGGTCCTGCCGCTGATCGCTGGTACCGCTGCGCAAGACGCCCCCGCGTCCCAACCAAGCGCTTTTCCTTGGGGCGACTTGCCGGGTGCGTAGGCTCACCTCGCTGGGGCCGACGAACAAGCGCCGCACTGTGAGGCACACTGTTTTTGGTCGCACGCCATCGGCGCACGGCTGTTCCTTGGCCGGTGCCGATACGGCTTGGTTTCTGGGTCTGAGACAGCACCTCCATCACATCACCGTTCTGCTCGCATGAACCCCACCCGCCCTGCCATCCATGTGGTTGATGACGATCCCGACTTCCGGGACGCGCTGGCCTGGCTGTTTGATTCGCGCGGCCACGCGGTGCAGACCTGGGCGTCAGGGCAGCTGTTTCTCGACGGCGTGCGCCCACAAGGTGGCGCGTGGTCGCCAGCGGTGGTGCTGCTGGACATCCGCATGGAGCCGCTGTCGGGTCTGGCCACTTTCGAGCTGCTCAAGAGCCTGGGTTGTCCCTGGCCGGTGCTGTTTCTCACCGGCCATGGCGATGTCAGCATGGCGGTGCTGGCGGTGAAAAATGGCGCTTGGGATTTTCTGGAAAAGCCGTTCCAAGACAACGAGCTGGTCGACAAGGTCGAGGCCGCGCTGGCGCGTACCCAGAGCGACGACGCGCAGCTGGAGCAGCGGCTGCGCCAGTCCATGGCCAGCCTGAGCCAGCGCGAGCGCGAGGTGCTTGAGCAGCTGCTGCAAGGCCACTACAACAAGAACATCGCCGACCACCTGGGCATCACACCGCGAACGGTGGAATTTCACCGCGCCAACATTTTCGAGAAGATGGGCGTGCACTCGGCGGTGGAGCTGCGCACCACATGGGGCGTTTTCACCTGACTTAAGAGTGCTCGCTCTGAAAGCCGGGCAGACGTGAACCCGCCTCACAGTGTTCGCAGCGCCTTGAAACAGTTTCTACCTAACGGCGAGCAGTGTCTTCGTCCAGAACGCCGCGGAATCGGCTCTGCCGGGCCGCCAGCGTTGTCCCCCCTCGGGGGGAAGCCGCGAAGCGGCGCAGGGGGTTACCGATAACTGCGCGCGTCCTCGATCACCTTGCCGTCGTTGGGCAGGCTGCCCGGGCGCACCAGCTGTACCTGCGAGCGCAGTTTGGTGATTTCGCGCACGGCGGCTTCGATCTGCCCGCTCAGGCCGTCGGTGTCGGCACTGGTTTCCACCTGCAGGCACATCTGGTCGTTGGCCATTTCACCGCTGACCACCAGCCGCGCCTTGTGCACCTCTGGGAAGCGGCGCGCGATCTCCGCCACCTGGCCCGGGTGGACAAACATGCCCTTGACCTTGGTGGTCTGGTCGGCGCGGCCCATCCAGCCTTTGATGCGAGGCGCGGTGCGCCCGGTGGGGCAGCTGCCGGGCAGCAGGGCGGAGAGGTCGCCGGTGCCAAAGCGGATCAGCGGGTAGGCCGGGTTGAGCGTGGTCACCACCAGCTCGCCCACCTCGCCCTCGGGCACGGGGTCGCCGGTGCCGGGGCGCACGATCTCGACGATCACGCCTTCGTCCAGCACCAGCCCTTGGCGTGATGCAGTCTCGTAGGCCACCAGACCCAGGTCGGCGGTGGCGTAGGTCTGGTAGACATCGACGCCGCGCTCTTTGAACCAGGCCGTCAGACTGGGCGGGCAGGCTTCGCCGCCGACTGAGGCTTTGCCAACACAGGTCATGTCGGCCCCGGCCTCAGCCGCTTTCTCCAGCAGGATGCGCAGGAAACTGGGCGTGCCGGTGTAGGCATCGGGCTGCAGGTCGCGAATGGCTTCCAGCTGTTGCTCGGTCTGGCCGGTGCCGGCCGGGAACACGGTGCAGCCCACCGCCAACGCGCCCGCTTCCAGAATGAACGCGCCCGGGGTCATGTGGTAGCTGAAGCTGTTGTGCACCAGCTCACCAGAGCGAAACCCTGCCGCGTAGAGGGCGCGGCCTGTGCGCCAGTAGTCGGCCTTGTTGCCCTCCGGCTCGTAAATCGGGCCGGGGCTGGCGAAGATGTGCGACATGGTGCGGCCACGCACCAGCGCAGAAAAACCGCCGAACGCATCGCCACCCGCGGCGCGCAAAGCCTTCTGGCGCTCCAGCAGTTCGTGTTTGCGGGTGACCGGCAATTTGGCCAGCGCGCCGCGGCTGGTGACAACGCTGGCATCCACGCTTTCAAGGATCGCGGCCAGCGCAGCGCTGTGCGCTTGAGCGTGAGCAACCTGCCTGGGCAGAGCCGCCATCTGAGAAGCTTCACGCTCGGCGAGTGATCGGGATTCCAGGTCGTCGTAAAAGTCGGTCATAGCAGGTGCTGCAAAAATGTTCGTGTGAGATGTCTTCAACCCAGGGCGCCGTGGAACCGGCTTCGCCGGGCCACCAGCGCCGCCCCCTAGAGGGGGTGACGCACCGAAGGTGCGGCGCGGGGGCGGGCCACAAGCCCGAGAAAGGGTGACTGGCTATGCCAGCCACCTTTTCCGACGCTTGTAACTTTTTACGTCTTTGAACGACTTGCGCTCCCCACCACCCATGCCGAGGTAAAACTCTTTCACGTCTTCGTTGTTGCGCAGGTCGGCAGCAGCGCCGTCCATCACCACCCGGCCGCTCTCCATGATGTAGCCGTAGTCGGCGTACTTCAGCGCCATGTTGGTGTTTTGCTCGGCGATCAAAAACGTCACTTTTTCTTTGGTGTTCAAGTCGCGCACGATGTTGAACACCTCTTCCACCAGCTGCGGCGCCAAGCCCATCGAGGGCTCGTCGAGCAACACGATGCTGGGACTGGTCATGAGCGCGCGGCCAATCGCGCACATCTGCTGCTCACCGCCCGAGGTGTAGGCCGCCTGCGAGGTGCGCCGGGTCTTCAGGCGCGGGAAGTAGGTGTAGACCTTCTCCAGATTGCGCGCGATCTCGGCTTTGTCTTTGCGGGTGTACGAGCCTGTCATCAGGTTTTCCTCAATCGTGAGGTGGGCGAAGCAGTGGCGGCCCTCCATCACCTGCACCACACCACGGTTCACCAGATCGGCCGGGCTCAGGTTTTCGATGCGCTCGCCGCGCAGCTCGACGCTGCCCTTGGTGACTTCGCCGCGCTCGCCCTTGAGCAGGTTGGAAATCGCGCGCAGGGTGGTCGTCTTACCCGCGCCGTTGCCACCCAGAATGGCGGCAATCTGGCCGTCGGCCACGGTCAGCGAGACGCCCTTGAGCACCAGGATCACGTGGTTGTAAATGACCTCGATACCGTTGACATTGAGGACGGGAGTTGCGGTGGTGGCAGGGGTGGTGCTCATTCGGTGTTCCTTTCGAACCATTGGCAAGACGCGGCACGCCGGTCTTGACGATGGCGGCCCAACAGGGCCGCTCTCCCTCCCACACAGTGGGAGGGGTTGGGGAGGATCAAGACTGGCAGTCAGCGCCGGTGCGGCGCGTCAGTTTCTTGTCGGCGGCGTACTTGTCTGCTGCAGCCTTGACCATGGGGTTGATGATTTGTTCATCGGCCTGCAGCCAGTCAGACGACCAGACGAACTTGGTGCCGTCCCAGGTATGCATGCGGGCCCAAGAAGCGCCCATATGGTCTTTGCAGCTGGTGGAGATGGGTCGCATCACACCTTTGAAGCCCAGCGCGTCGAGCTTGGGCTGGGTCAGGTTCAGGTTCTCGTAGCCCCAGCGCGCTTGCTCGCCGGTCATGACCTTGCCTTTGCCAAAGCGCTCCTGGGCGGAGCGAACACCTTCCACCGCGAACATCGCCGCCGTCAGGCCGCGCATGTACAGCACCTGGCCCACTTCCTCTTTTGGCCCGGTACCCTGGCCCTTGGCGTGCAGTTTTGACAGCACTTCTTTAACCACGTCGGAATTCGGCTCTGCACCGTGCTGCATCATGATGGCGTTGTAGCCCTTGGCACCCATGCCCACGTCTTTCACGTCAGGCTCGGCACCAGCCCACCACACGCCATAGATGTTCTCGCGCGGGTAACCCGTGGCCTGGGCTTCCTTCAGCAAGGTGGAGTTCATCACGCCCCAGCCCCAGTTGACGACGTAGTCGGGGCGGTCGCGGCGAACCTGCAGCCAAGTGGCCTTTTGCTCCACACCGGGGTGGGTCACAGGCAGCAGGCTCAGCGAGAAGCCGTGCATGGCGGCGCGCTCTTGCAGCAGGGGAATCGGCTCTTTACCGAACGGGCTGTCGTGGTAAACCAGCGCGATCTTCTTGCCCTTGAGCTTGTCCATGCCACCAGCCCTCTTGCCGATGTCCTGGATGATGGTGTCAGCGGCCACCCAGTAGGTGCCTGCCAGGGGGAAGTTCCACTTGAACACGCCGCCGTCGGCAGATTCGCTGCGGCCATAGCCGCCAGTGAGCAATGGAATCTTGTCGATTGGCGCCTTTTCCGTCAACGCGAAGGTGATGCCGGTGGACAACGGTTGGAACACGGTGGCTCCGCCGTTTTTGCCTTTCAGGCGCTCGTAGCATTCCACGCCACGGTCGGTGGCGTAGCCGGTTTCGCACTCCTCCAGCAAGGTCATCACGCCGTTGATGCCGCCCCGCGCATTCACCAGCTTCATGTAGTCGGCCATGCCATTGGCAAAGGGCACACCGTTGGGCGCGTAGGCACCCGTGCGGTAGACCAGCGAGGGGAAAAACTGTTCTTTGGCTTGCGCGAAAGCAGCGGTGGATACCAATGCCGAGGACAAGCCCGCGGTGGCGACCGCGATGGAAATAGCCAGAGTACGTATCTTCATTTCATTTGTCTCCTGAAAAAATCAACACAAAAAATCAAGGGCCTGTCAGTTCAGCGTGTCTGGGAATCGAGCGCATCGGGAATATCCCCATCGGGAATCACCCTTATGCGCAACGAGCCGCAGCTGCGCCCACCTCAGTGCGGGAAAGGCCACAACCGCAACTTCTGTTTGCCAATGCTCCAGAGCTTGGCCAGCCCGTGAGGCTCCACGATCAGGAACCAGACGATCAGCGCGCCAAAGATCATGAATTCGGTGTGTGAGACCAAAGCGGTGGAAATTTCCACCCCGATCAGGCTGCCGAGATAGGGCAGAAACTGGTTGAGAAAAATGGGCAACACCACGATGAAGGCAGCGCCGAAGAAGCTGCCCATGATCGAGCCCATGCCGCCGATGATCACCATGAACAGCAACTGAAACGAGCGGTCGATCGAGAAAGCCGCTGGCTCCCAAGAGCCCAGATGCACGAATCCCCACAGGCCACCGGCCACGCCAATGATGAAGGAGCTCACAGCGAAGGCGCTGAGCTTGGCGTACATGGGGCGGATGCCGATCACTGCGGCGGCCACGTCCATATCGCGAATCGCCATCCATTCGCGTCCAATCGCTGAGCGCACCAGGTTTTTGGCCAGCAGCGCGAACACCACCACGAAGCCCAGACAAAACAGGTACTTCTCGACCGGCGTGTTGATGGTCCAGCCCATGACCTGAAGATTGGACACCGCCACCGAGCCCGAGGCGCTGTTGTTGGTGAACCAGCCGATGCGCAGGAACGCCCAGTCGCAGAAGAACTGTGCGGCCAGCGTGGCCACCGCCAGATACAAGCCCTTGACCCGCAGACTCGGGATGCCGAACACGATGCCCACAATGGTGGCAAAGAAACCGCCCGAGAGCAGCGCCACGATCAGCGGCATGCCGTCGATGCGGATGTAGGTGTTGTAGGCCATGTAAGCACCCACCGCCATGAAGGCGCCCGAGCCGAGCGAGATCTGGCCGCAGTAGCCCACCAGGATGTTCACGCCGATGGCGGCCAGCGCCAAGATCAGGAACGGAATCAGGATGGCGCGGAACATGTACTCGTCGGCCAGCATCGGCACCCCGATGAAGGCAAACGCGATCAGCGCCAGGACCAGCCAGCGGTCTTGCGAGATCGCAAAGATCTGCTGGTCAGCCCGGTAGCTGGTTTTGAACTGGCCGTTTTCTCTGTAGAACATGGGTGCTTTCTTTATTCGTCCACGCCGCTTGCCATCAAGCGTGCCGGCGGGGAAACATCTTGCTCAGGGCTGCCGTGGAGCCGGCTTTGCCGGGCCACAGGGATCGTCTTCCTCCCGCTGAAGGCGAGAGAGGGGGAAGACGCGAAGCGGCGCAGGGGGCTTTCTAGCCAGTTGGGGGCAGAGCAAATTTGCAGCGCAAATCTTGGGCTGTCCCGCAAGGTTTTAGACTCTGTCAATGATCTTCTCCCCGAACAGGCCTTGGGGGCGGAACAGCAGGAACACCAGCGCCAGCATGTAAGCGAACCAGATTTCGATGCCGCCGCCGACATAAGGGCCAAGGTAGACCTCAGAGAGCTTTTCGCCGACGCCGATGATCAGTCCGCCGATGATGGCGCCGGGCACCGAGGTCAGGCCGCCCAGGATGATCACGGGCAGCGCGCGCAGGGCCAGGGTGGTGAGCGAGAACTGCACGCCCAGCTTGGAGCCCCAGATGATGCCGGCCACCAGCGCGGTCAGGCCAGCGACAAACCAGACGATGACCCAGATGCGGTTGAGTGGAATGCCGATCGACTGTGCGGCCTGGTGGTCATCGGCCACCGCGCGCAGGGCGCGCCCGGTGCTGGTCTTCTGGAAGAACAGCGAGAGCACCACGACCAGCAGCGCGGCAACGCCAGCGGCGTACACGTCTTCCAGGTTCACCAGGATGCCGCCGGGAAAGACGCCATCGAACAGGAACACCGGCTCCTTGGGCATCCCGACGTCGATGGGGTAAATCGCGCTGCCAAAAATGGTCTGACCCAAGCCATCCAGGAAGTAGGCGATGCCCAGCGTGGCCATCAGCAAAGTCACACCTTCTTGGTTCACCAGGTGGCGCAGCACCAGCCGCTCGACCAGCCAGGCGAAGACGAACATGAGCACCGCTGCCAAACCGAAGGCGATCACGTTGCCCAGGATCTTGTTATCGATGCCCAGCCACCCCGGAATCCACTCGGAGAAGCGAGCCATGGCCAATGCGGCAAACAGCACCATCGCGCCCTGCGCGAAGTTGAAGACGCCCGAGGCCTTGTAGATCAGCACGAAGCCCAGGGCCACCAGCGAATACAGCATGCCGGCCATCAGGCCGCCGATCAGGGTTTCAAGGAAAAAAGCCATGTTGTTGTCTCCGCTCAGTGACTCGTACCGAGGTACGCGCTGATCACGTCTTCGTTGTTACGCACCTCTTCGGGTGTGCCGTCGCCGATCTTCTTGCCGTAGTCGAGGACGACCACGCGGTCCGAGATGTCCATCACCACGCTCATGTCGTGCTCGATCAACACGATGGTGGTGCCGAACTCGTCGTTCACATCCAGGATGAAACGGCTCATGTCCTGCTTTTCTTCCATGTTCATGCCGGCCATCGGCTCGTCGAGCAGCAGCATCTGCGGCTCCATGGCCAGTGCTCGGCCCAGGTCAACCCGCTTTTGCAGGCCGTAGGGCAAGGTGCCCACAGGGGTCTTGCGGAAGGCCTGGATTTCCAGGAAGTCAATGATGTGTTCGACAAACTCGCGGTGCTTTTCTTCTTCCCTTTGCGCCGGGCCGATGCGCAGGGCCTGCAGCAGCAAATTGCTTTTGATGTGCAGGTTGCGCCCGGTCATGATGTTGTCGATCACGCTCATGCCCTTGAACAGCGCGAGGTTCTGGAAGGTGCGGCCAATGCCCATCTCGGCCACCTGGCGCGAGCTCATGTGGCTAAAGGATTTGCCTTTGAAGGTGATCGAGCCTTCCTGCGGCGTGTAGACGCCGTTGATGCAGTTGAGCATGGAGCTCTTGCCAGCGCCGTTGGGCCCGATGATGGCGCGCACCTCGTGCTCCTTCACGTTGAAGGAGATGTCGGTCAGCGCGTTGACGCCACCAAAACGCAGGCTGATGTTTTTGACGTCGAGGATGACGTCGCCAATCTTTTTCTGGTCGCTCATGCTGCTGCCTTCACGGGGGCAAAAACCTTGGCATCGCCGACCTTCAATGTGGCGCTCACGCTGCCGGTGCGGCCGTCTTCGAACTTCACCTGGGTCTCGATGTACTGCTCGCTCTTGTCGCTGTACAGCGCATCGATCAGCGGCTGGTATTTCTCGCCGATGAAGCCGCGGCGAACCTTGTTGGTTCGGGTCAACTCACCATCGTCGGCGTCGAGCTCTTTGTGCAGCACCAAGAAGCGGCTGACCTGGCTGCCAGCGAGCAGCTCGTCGCGGCTCAGGTCGGCGTTGACTTTCTCCATGCAGTCGCGGATGAGCCCGTAGACCTCGGGCTTTTGCGCCAGATCGGTGTAGCCGGCGTAGGGGAGGTTGCGGCGCTCGGCCCAGTTGCCCACCGCATCCATGTCGATGTTGACCATCACACACACCCGCTCGCGCTGGTCGCCGTAGGCCACGGCTTCTTTGATGTACGAGAAGAACTTGAGCTTGTTCTCCACGTACTTGGGCGCAAACATGGCGTTGTCAAACGCACCGCCTTTGATGCGGCCCACGTCTTTCACCCGATCGATGATCTTGAGATGGCCTGAGGCGTCGATGAAGCCGGCGTCGCTGGTGTGGTACCAGCCGTCGGCGGTCAGCACCTCGGCCGTGGCTTCGGGGTTTTTGTAGTATTCCTTGAGCAGGCCAGGCGACTTCACCAGAATTTCGCCATTCGGCGCCAGCTTGATCTCCACCCCTTCGCAGGGCACGCCCACCGTGTCGGCGCGCGCCTCGTGGTCGGGCTGCAGGCAGACGAACACGGCGGTTTCGGTGGAGCCGTAAAGCTGCTTGATGTTGATGCCGATCGAGCGGTAGAAGCTGAACAAATCCGGCCCAATGGCTTCGCCAGCGGTGTAGGCCACGCGCACCCGACTCATGCCCAGGCTGTTGCGCAATGGGCCGTACACCATGGCATTGCCCAGGGCGTACTTGATCGAATCCACCAGGCCCAGCGCCTTGCCGTCCATCTTGTCGGGGCCCAAGCGGCGGGCCACATCCATGAAGGCATGAAACAGCTTGCGTTTGATCGCGCTGGCGTCTTCCATGCGGATCATCACCGAGGTGAGCAAGCCCTCAAACACGCGCGGCGGCGCGAAGTAATAGGTGGGGCCGACCTCTTTCAGGTCGATGGTGACGGTGGCGCTTGACTCCGGGCAATTCACCACGTAGCCTGCCACCAGCCACTGCGCATAAGAAAAAATGTTCTGCCCGATCCAGGCTGGCGGCAGGTAGGCCAGCACCTCATCGTTCTCGGTCAGTTTGTCAAACCGGGCGCCCACCGCTGCGCGGTCGATCAGCGTGGCATGGGTGTGCACCACGCCCTTGGGTCTGCCAGTGGTACCGCTGGTGAAAAACATGGCCGCCACATCGCCGGGCTGACCGATTTCGACCTGTTCGCGAAACGCGTTTGGGTGCAACTCGCCGAACGCCTGTCCCGCGCCGATCAGCTCTTCCAGCGCGCACAGGCCCGGCTCGTCGTACTTGCGCAGGCCCCGTGGGTCGTCGAAATAAATGTGGGACAGCTGCGGACATTCCTCGCGGATCTCCAGCATCTTGTCAACCTGCTCCTGGTCTTCCACCACCACGAAGCGCACCTCGGCGTTGTTGATGGGAAACACACATTCAGACCCCACCGCGTCTTGGTACAACGGCACCGGAATGGCGCCCAGCGACTGCGCAGCCAGCATGGTGGCGTAGAGCCGCGGGCGGTTGGAGCCGATCACCACCATGTGCTCACCGCGCTTCAGGCCCGCCTGGTGCAAGCCGCAGGCGATGGCTTCAACCAGCTTGGCCATCGCGGCCCAGCTGGTGGTCTGCCAGATGCCGTATTCCTTTTCGCGCATCGCAGGCCCCGCAGGGCGGCGCTTGGCGTGGTCCAGCATCAGCCGGGGAAAGGTCGTTTGCATTTGTGTCTCCGTGTGCCGGGGTTCTGCGGGGAACGCTTTCGCAGCATCGCCTGGCTTTTCATTCTGAGCGCGATGGTAGGCCGATGTTTGACGTTATGTTGTCGGTTGGACGACAATTGAAGGGTCTGCCCCCGTAGGACTTTCCCTTAGACGCCATGAGCCCCATCAGCCCTTCCAGCAGCACCTCGGCCTTGCGCGAGCGTGCACGCTCGCTCTCGGACGCCGAGCGCGATCAGGTGCCTTGGCTGGCCGCACTGGACCCCGCTGAGCGCGAGCGCGCCGAAGACGCGCTCATCGTCACCACCGCGCAGGCGGGCGACTACATCTGCCGCATCGGCCGACCCGTGACCTACTGGTTCGGCCTGGTCGATGGCCTGCTCAAAATGAACAACGACGGCAGCCAGGGCCCGGTGATCACCTTCACCGGCATCGCGCCTGGCGGCTGGTTTGGGGAGGGCACCGCGCTCAAGCACGAGCCCTACCGCTACAACGTCCAAGCCCTGCGCAAAAGCCATGTGGCTGGTATCCCGGTGGCTACTTTTGACTGGCTGCTCGACCACTCGCTGGGGTTCAACCGCTTCGTGATGAACCAGTTGAACGAGCGCCTGGGCCAGTTCATTGCCGCGCGCGAAACCGACCGCATGAACAGCCCCGATCTGCGCGTGGCGCGACACCTTGCCGCCTTGTTTCACCCCCTGCTGTCTCCCAACGTGGGTGGCGTTTTGCGCATCACCCAGCAGGAGCTGGCTTACATGGTGGGTCTGTCGCGCCAGCGGGTGAACGAGGCGCTCACCCTGCTGGCCGCGCTGGGCTGGATCCAGGTGGAATACGGTGGTGTGCGGCTGCTCGATTTGCAGGCGCTGCGCCAGGGGCAGTTGTGATGCTGCCGGCTTGTTTTTTGCCACCTGTCGTGCAGCGCCAAAAAGGTCTGAAAACCCATGAACCTGAGCATCCACGTGGGATGATTCCGGTATGACCACATCCAAGCCCGAGCGCACCCTGTCGCTCAAACCCGGCGCTGCCAAAAAAACCGCCAGCGGCCCGTTTTCCGAGCGCCGATCGCCGGTTCGACCGCCCGCACCGGCGCGTGCCAAATCGGTCTCCGCTTCTGCGCCAAAGCCACCGCGTGAGCGCGAGCCAGGATTCGACCGAGATCGCCCGCCCTTTGATCGGGAGCGACCGCCTTTCGATCGCAAGCGTGCGCCGTCAGGCGACGATCGCCGCGCCGCATCGCCTCGCACACCCCCGCCGCGCATGGCCCCGCCGCCAGCGCCGCGCCCGGTCGCCCCACGTCCGGTCGATCCGCGTCGGCCCGATCTGGCTCGGGTCGGCAACGCGAAAGGTGAGGTGCGTCTGAACAAGCGCATGGCCGAGCTCGGCCTGTGCTCGCGTCGCGAAGCCGATGCCTGGATCGCACGCGGCTGGGTGCTGGTCGACGGCGAACCCGCTGAAATGGGCATGCCTGTGGCGCCTGATGTGAAGATCGAAGTGCTACCGCAGGCGCGCCACCAGCAGGCGGGTCAGGTGACGATCTTGCTGCACAAGCCGATGGGCTATGTGAGCGGCCAGCCCGAAGACGGCCACGAAGCCGCCGCCACCTTGATCGGCTCGCCCAGCCAGTGGCGTGGTGATGCCCGCACCCCCAGCGACGGCCGCCGCTTCGCACCCGAACACACGCGTGGCTTGGCCCCATGCGGCCGACTCGACATCGACTCTGTCGGCCTGCTCGTGCTCACACAAGATGGCCGCGTGGCCCGCACCCTCATCGGCGAGAACAGCGGCATCGAGAAGGAATACTTGGTGCGCGTGCAATGGGCGCCGAACGGCCCGCAAGGTGAGGGCGTGGTGGCGCAAAACGTGGAGGCTGTGTTCCCCTCCGAACAGCTCGCCCGCCTGCGCCACGGCCTCAGCCTGGAGGACCAACCGCTCAAGCCCGCCCAGGTGGAGTGGATGAACCCCGAGCAGCTGCGCTTTGTGCTGATCGAAGGCAAAAAGCGCCAGATCCGCCGCATGTGCGAACAGGTCGGCCTGCATGTGGTGGGCTTGAAGCGCATCCGTATCGGCGGTGTGGTGCTGGGGAATTTGCCGGTGGGGCAGTGGCGGTATTTGGGGGCGGAGGAGGCGTTTGTTTGAGACGGCGCCCAAGAAAAAAGCGATGAGAGTTGAGCCAGAAGAGGGCGCCTTCATGCGCATCATCGCTCCTGACGGCTGACGGCTGACGGCTGACGGCTGGGCGGTCAGGCGAGCTTTGACGCGGCTGTATCTTGCGAGGCGCTGAGCCAGACACCGTGCTCTGAGTTTCTGCGGACTTGATCGACTTCTTAACCCCCCGAACGGAGGAAATTTGATGGCGACAGACTTTTGGGAATTGCTGGATGACATCGACGGACTTTCCAATGCCTTTGTTGGCATTGAGCACTCTCTGACGAACAAGCAGCGAGAGCACCTTGGTGAACTCTTTGAGAGTCCAGACGGCGAACCAGCCGATCGGCAAGCGAAAAACCGGGTGGTCAAGAGCCGCACCCGTGTTTCCTGTAGCCAGATCGGTGTGCTGATAACGCGATATTTCGAAGGTGTCGGACCAGCGCACAGCATGATGTGGATCGGATTTATGCCGCCACCGAAAGCCGGGCAAGACAGATGGGCGATGCGACCACAAATTCGCGAAGCACTGAGCCGCCTTGGCTGGTTTGGTGAAGGGCCGACCATTGAGCTTGTCGACGTCGGAGAGGATCAACAAGCCGATTTTGAAGAACGCGCCGAGCGTTTCGCCCTTGTCAAGGTGCGCACTGAGCAAGCAGCCTTTCGCAATGCAGTCTCTGCGGCTTGCGGCGGTTGTTGCGTCATCAGTGGAAACGCCGTACCGCAGGCGCTCGAAGCCGCACACCTTCGAGGGCGGAGCTGGCACGAAGGGCACAACGCCGCATCGGATGGAGTTTTGCTTCGACGCGATTTGCATGCGCTCTACGACAGTTCGCTGATGTCGATTGAGGAGGATGGATGCGTTGTGTTCCACCCAGACGTCGAACCTCACTACCTCGAATTTGTAGGAAGAGTCGTCCCTGCAACAGCATTCAAAATCTAGAAAAGACAGCTGTGCACACAACGGCAACCGACTATCCGATCCGCCGCTTCAGCCTCTCAGGACGACATCGGCACTCAGCGATGCGACTTGTGTTCCAGCGACTTAACGGTCGCTGTCTGCTCGTCGGCAAACCCCCTACACCCGCCCACCAAGCCGCAGCGATGCGCGCAGCACGTCGTTGATGCGCGTTGGCCAGCCGTCGCCGGTGGCGCGCAGCGCAGCCAGCACGTCGGGGTCGAGGCGCAGTTTCACGGCTTGCTTGGGGGCGAGGGCTGCAGGGCGGCCGCGGCGGATCAACTTTTCGCCTTCGTACAGATCGGCCCGCTCAAAGAACCCATTGGTGAGTTCGGGTGCGTCATCTGGATCAACCCAGGTGCTGGGCGTAACGGGCTTTTTCGCGTTCATTGGCTTTTCTCATGCTGATGATGCGGCGCACCTCGCCGTGCGGTGTCCAGGTCACCACGACCCGCCTGGCATCCAGCCATCCCACCGTGAAGAACCGCTGTTCGCCATAAGCGAAGCGGTCGTCGATAGCGGTGAAATGCTGACTCGCAAACAGATCGGTAGCGCGGGCGAAGTCCAAACCGCGATCTGTCAAGGTCACGTTTCGTTTCGTTTCGCGCTGTCGAATTCGATTTGCATGTCACTTATTGCGCCCCCAGTAAATACAGACATTGGGCTGTTTCATCGGCTAACTGGTCGCCGTTTGGCGCTGTCGTGGCATGCGCGCAAGGCACCACAGACCGGGAGACGGCGTAGAGTTTGGCGTTTCGCACCAAGTCATGCGGAGCCCCACAACAGCCACAATCAGCCATGACCACACCCACCAAGCCAAGCAGCCCCAACCCCCGCGCCCTGCTGCGCCACCTCCGCCCCGCCGACCTCAAAGCGGCGGCCCAGCTCGCGACGCAGGCGACCCAGGGCGTGGTCAACATGGTGGAGGGCGTGCACCATTCGGTGCACCGGCAGCTGGGACTTTCCAGAAACGCCGCGCCCGAGAAGACCAGTGGCCTCACCGGGCAGATTTACCGGGGCATTCGCGGTGTGGCGGCGCTGGTGGGGAAAGGCTCTGACGCTGTGCTGGGCGCGCTTCTTCCGCTGCTGGACGACCCCACCACACACCCCGAGGCCTCGCCGCAGCGCGAGGCGGTGCTGGCGGCGCTCAATGGCGTGATGGGCGACCGGCTGGTGGTCACCGGCAACCCGCTGGCGCAGGCGATGGAGCTGCGTGTCGATGGCCGAACCCTGGCGCTGGACACGCCTGAAATCCTCAAACAACAACTGGCTGCACCACCAAGCACATCGGCCAGCCCGCACCTGCTGCTGCTGATCCACGGTTTGTGCATGAACGACACGCAGTGGCGCCGCCAAGGGCATGACCACGGCGCCTATCTGGCCCAAGCGCTGGGCTGCACGCCGGTGTACCTGCGCTACAACACCGGGCGCCATGTGTCTCAAAACGGGCGCGAGTTCGCGCAGCTGCTGGAGCGGCTGGTGGCGGCCTGGCCGGTGCCGTTGGAGCGCATCACCGTCGTGGGTCACAGCATGGGCGGGCTGGTGGCGCGCTCGGCGATACACCTCGCACGCGAGGCCGGGCAGGGCTGGCCGGCGCTGCTGCGCGAGCTGGTGTTCCTGGGCACGCCGCACCACGGTGCACCGCTGGAGCGGGCCGGGCACGGGGTCGATGTGCTGCTGGGCGCCACGCCGTTTTCAGCACCGTTTGTCAAGCTGGGCCAGCTGCGCAGCGCTGGCATCACCGACCTGCGGCACGGGTATGTGACCGATGCCGACTGGCAGTCGGCCCCAGGCGAAGGTTGGCGCGCCGGCTTTGAAGATCGGCGTGAGCCGCTGCCGCTGCCCGACGGGGTGGCGTGCTTTGCGGTGGCGGCCACGCTGGCTGGGCAGCCTGGGCTGAAGGCCGCTGGGAATTCACGGTCGCGAACCCAGACCGAGCGCGCAGGCAAACCCGCTGTGGGGCTGGCCGCATCGGCTCTGGCAGCGGTGGCGGGCGATGGCATGGTACCTGTTGAGAGCGCGCTCGGTCAGCACGGCGAGGCTCGGCGTCGGCTGGTCTTTGCGCGGAGCAGCCAGCGCATCGTCTACCAAACAGGCCACCTCGATCTGCTGTCCAGCTCTGTGGTGGCGGAGCAGCTGCTGGCTTGGCTCTCTCCTGGACCGTCTGCAGAAGGCTGAACCGGCAACCCTGTGCGGCTGATGCTGCCGCTTGGAACTTGAAAACCCACGCGCCGCCCATAATTCTTTGCTCAGCCAACCCGGCGGTCGTTGTGATCAAGCCGTCTTGGTTTTTGTCATTTCTTCTGTCTTTTTTCTCCATCCGTTGTTCCCATGACCAAACAAACCCTGTCCTTCCAGGCCGAGGTGGCACAGCTGCTGCACCTCGTCACCCACTCGCTGTATTCCAATCCCGAAATTTTCTTGCGCGAGCTGATTTCCAACGCCTCTGACGCGTGCGACAAGCTGCGCTTCGAGGGGCTGAACAACGCCGCGCTTTTCGAAGACACGCCCAACCTGGAAGTGCGCGTGGCCTTCGACAAGGCGGCCAAGACCATCACCATCACCGACAACGGCATTGGCATGAGCCAGGCCGAAGCGGTGGAGCACCTGGGCACGATCGCCAAGAGCGGCACCAAAGACTTCATGGGCCACCTTAGTGGCGACCAGAAAAAAGACGCCCAGCTCATTGGCCAGTTCGGTGTGGGCTTTTACTCGGGCTTCATCGTGGCCGACAAGATCACGGTGGAAAGCCGCCGCGCTGGTCTGCCAGCGAACGAGGGCGTGCGCTGGGTCAGCGGCGGCACCGGTGAATTCGATGTGGAGAACATCGAGCGCGCGGCGCGTGGAACAACCGTCACCCTGCACCTGCGCGACGACGCGGGCGAGTACCTGAGCCACTGGAAGCTCAAGTCGCTGATTACCAAATACTCCGACCACATCAGCCTGCCCATCCTGATGCAGAAGGAAGAGTGGGACGCCGAGAAAAGCGAGCATGTGCAAAAGGACGAGTGGGAGGCGGTCAACTCGGCCAACGCGCTCTGGGCCCGCAGCAAGAAAGACATTTCTGATGAGCAGTACGCCGAGTTCTACAAGAACCTCAGCTACGACAACCAAGACCCGCTGACCTGGAGCCATAACCGGGTTGAGGGCAGCACCGAATACACCCAGCTGCTCTACATCCCGGCCAAGGCGCCGATGGACCTCTGGAACCGCGAGCACAAGGCCGGTATCAAGCTGTACGTGCGCCGCGTCTTCATCATGGATGAGGCGGAAAGCCTCATGCCGTCGTACCTGCGCTGGGTCAAGGGCGTGGTCGATTCGGCCGATCTGCCGCTGAACGTGAGCCGCGAGCTGCTGCAGGAAAGCCGCGATGTGAAGGCGATTCGCGAAGGCAACACCCGCCGCGTGCTGGCCTTGCTGGAAGACCTGGCAAAGAAGGACGTGGCGCCTGCGGCCGCAGAGGGCGTCGATGGCGTGACCGATGTGGTGTCCGAGGAAGACAAAGCCGCAGCCGCAAAAGACGCTGGCAAGTACGCCACTTTCTACGCCGAATTCGGCGCGGTGCTGAAGGAAGGCCTGGGCGAAGACTTCGCCAACCGCGACAAGATCGCCAAGCTGCTGCGCTATGCGAGCACCACCACCGACACGGTTAGCGTGGGTTTTGCGGGTTACAAGGCGCGCATGAAAGAAGGCCAGGAGGCTATCTACTACATCACCGCCGACAGCCTGTCTGCCGCCCGCAACAGCCCGCAGCTGGAGGTGTTTAAGAAAAAGGGCATCGAGGTGCTGCTGATGGCGGATCGGGTGGATGAATGGGCGATGTCGCACATCCAGGACTTTGACGGCACGCCGCTGCAAAGCGTGGCCAAGGGCGCGGTCGATCTGGGCACGTTGCAAGACGAGGAAGAGAAGAAAGCGGCCGAGGTGGCGGCCGAGGGCTTCAAGCCGATGCTGGAAAAGCTCAAGGCCAGCCTGAAAGACAAGGCGCAGGACGTGCGCGTCACCACCCGTTTGGTCGATTCACCGGCCTGCCTGGTGGTACAAGACCACGGCATGAGCACCCAGCTCGCCCGCATGCTCAAGCAGGCCGGTCAGCCAGTGCCCGACAGCAAGCCGATTCTGGAGGTCAACGCCGAGCACGCGTTGGTGAAAAAGCTGGAGACCAGCGAGCACTTCGACGATCTGGCCCACATCCTGTTTGACCAAGCGTTGCTGGCCGAGGGCGGTTTGCCTGACGATCCAGCGGCTTATGTGAAGCGGGTCAACGCGCTGCTGGTCTGAGCGCAACGGGCTTCGCCCGACGCAACAAAAAACCTGGCGATTGCAATGGCGCCAGGTTTTTTTTCGTCACAGCTCAAGCGCGAGCCGGCCGCTGGACAGACAGGTGGCGACGACAGGTGCAGAGCCTGCCGTTAGCCAACAACGCTGGTCAACCCAGACTGAACACGTTGCCTTCGCGTGGATCGCTGCGCCCTTGCAGCATCTCGCCGTAGGCCGCCACCAGCGCCTCTTCGCCCGCATGGGAGCGCACCTGTAGCCACGGCTGTGCCGGGTCGCTCACGCGCGCGGTGAAGCGCTGCCAGTCGGCGAGCAGCCGCTGGCCGAGTACCGCGCCGCCCCAGTCGGTGCGGCGTTTCTTGATCTGCGCCGGGGCGAAAAACAGTGTGGGGGCTGGACCGGGCAGGCCTTTGCCGCCGCCGAGGTCGCTCACATGGGTGGCACCGATCGCGCAGCTGTAACGCAGCGCTGTGAACCGGGTGTGGATCTGCCGTCGGAGCGTGGTGCTACCGGCGAAGTCCACATAAACACATGCGGTGTCGGCTGGCAGGGCGTCGAGTTCGTCGTAGCTCAAGACCCGGTCGTAGCAGTCCAGGCTTTCGCAGAACGCGCGGTTGCCAGCGGACGTGAGTCCCACCACGTGCAGCCCCTCGCGCTGCGCGAGCTGGAACGCGGTGCCGTAGGCGGTTTTGCTGGACGCGCTGGAGAGCAGCAGGGTGTCGGCGCCGAAGCAGGCGTTGTCGGCCAGGAAGTCGTCGATCAGCCACGAGGTGGTGAACAGCGGGCGCAGCAGCGCTTGGACGCTTTCGGAATCTGCTGTGTAGAACGGATCGTGGTCGCAGCGGGTGTACTGGTTGTAGACCGGGTGCAGGCTGGCGCGGTGGGTCGCGGCATCGACCAGGCTGCCGGGCGTGATTTGATCGGCTTGCAACACCGCTTGGTTGGCCATCGGCCAGTAGCCGTACAGCTTTTCACCCACGCGCAGCGCGGGGTTGGCAGACTCAATGATGGTGGCAAACCCCCAGACCGGGATCACGCCCCAGGCCGGGTCTTTGCTGGGGAAGAAGCGCCAGTAGTCCATGGCCTCACCCATGGCGGCATAGGTGATGTTGTTCGCGGTCAGCGAGAACAGGTGCACGTGCAGGCGGATTAGTCCGGGCGTCAGCGGCGCATCGTCCTGCTGCTGCCAGCGGGTCTCGGGTAGCGCGGTCTTGCGCACGAGCAGGGTGTGGGTGGTCATGGTGTTGCTTCCGTGGGCGCCTGGTGAAGCGAGGCTGCCACTGTCGTGCAAACGCCCCGCTGGCTCAAGTCGGGCGGGGCGCGTGGGGGACAGCGCGGGTTCGCGCTGCCATGGACCGACGGGCGCTCAGGCGAGCGTGAGCGTCACGTCGATGTTGCCGCGTGTGGCGTTGGAGTAGGGGCACACCTTGTGGGCCGCGTCCACCAGCGCCTGCGCCTGCTCGCGGTCCATGCCCGGCAGGTGCACCGCCATGCGCACCGCAATGCCGTAGCCACCGGTGATCGGGCCAAGATCGACTTCAGCATCAATCGCCACGTCGGCTGGCACGCTGAGCTTCATCGGGCTGGCTACCGCCTTCATCGCGCCGATGAAGCAAGCGGAGTAACCGGCTGCGAAAAGCTGCTCGGGGTTGGTGCCGTCGCCTGCTGTGCCGGGCGGCGTGTGCTTGATATCGAGCTTGCCGTCGTCGGTTCGGGAAGCGCCGTCGCGCCCGCCCGTGGTGTGGGCGCGGGCGGTGTAGAGAACTTTGTCGAGCGATGCCATGGTGGGTCTTTCTGAATGGGGTTTGCCATCAAGCCGGTTGGGGGAAAAGGGAAGGGTGGCTGAGCGTTACGGCGCCAGCCGGTCGCGCAGGGCCTGAACTTGTCGGGTGAGGGCCACCGCTTCAGCCACCTCGCAGTGGGTGGCTTGCAGAACACAGCCCGGTATCTGGCCCGCGCGCGCTTTGAGCGCTCGCCCTTCAGCGCTGAGGCTTACGCGCACACGCCGCTCGTCGGCCGCGTCGCGCAATCGCGAAACCAGGCCAGCAGTTTCCAGGCGCTTGAGCAGCGGGGTTAGGGTGCCGGAATCTAGCGAGAGGCGCTTACCCAGATCCGACACCGTCAGGCCGTCGCGCTCCCACAGCACGAGCAGCGCCAGGTACTGCGGGTAGGTCAGGCCGATCGCATCGAGCAGCGGCTTGTAGAGCTTGGTCATCGCCAGCGAGGCCGAGTACAGCGCAAAGCAGAGCTGGTTGTCGAGCAACAGGGCCTGTTCGGTGGAGGGGTTGGACTTGACCATGTCATTGACTTTAGGGGTTAATTAAATTGCACGCAATTTAATTGCCTAAAGTTTTTATCCCGGGAAGGTTTCGTCGACCCTGGCTGCTCGGGCCTGCCTCTGCGGTGTGCACGGGCAGTGCTCGCACGGCAAAAGCGCGCTCCCTCATCCGCTGATCGGTAACGTCTGTTGGTCTGTGTAACGCCGCTGTTCGGGTCCACGCTTTCTCGCCATAATTTCTCCACTCATCGGTGCAGCCACATCCGGTGCCACGCAGGTGCCAGATGTCCCATCGGTCAGCGATGTACTGGTTCGGGTTCTCACCAGGAGATGACGATGCAACGGACCTTGAGGGCACCCAGGAATCCCGATCTGTTCGGACGGGTGGTGGCGGCGTTGCGCGTGTTGTCGGGTCAGCGAGCACCCATGAATGCGCTGGAGCAGGGCCTTCAGGCCGATCTGGCGGATCGCCAAATCAATCCCTTGGTCACCCAGCGGCTGATCGCCACCTTCGACGCCATGCCCCGAGCGGCCAGGAGACGGCTGCTGGGCGACGTCGGCTCCCCCGGCTTCGTGGGCGCGCTGGAGGTGCTGACGCCCGACGTGCCGGCGGTGACGTCCACCGTGCCAGTCGGTCCTCTGGTGACTGGTCCGCGATCAGACCAGCTGGCGCGCGATCCCGATGCGCCCACCCACGTCAAGTACACGCTGCGCTACCAAGGATTCTTCTGTGAAGAGGAAGGCAGCTGGGACGGCGGCTCGGGGTCCGACGAAATTTACTTTGTGACCAGTGCCGTTCTGGCGAGCACGAACGCCGTCAACACCCTCTCGCTCCCGCTGGGCCATGAAAATTACTATGGCGACGTCGACACGGATGAAGCGCGAATTGGTCCTGTTGCGGTGGTGTGGGAGGGTAATACCGACGTGGTGTCTCTGGTGGTCACCGCGTTCGAACACGACAAAGGCGATCCCGACGTGTACCGTGACGAGGTCGATGTGTTGGTGAAGGCCACCATCGCTGTGTTGACAAAACTGTATACCCCTGCCGCACTCCTCGCGCTTTTCAGCGAATCCATTACCGACTTGGTCAATTGGCTGCTGGGAACGGGCGACGATCTCGTCAGTTTGGAAATGGTGGTGCTACCGAGGGCCGTGCTGGAGTTGTATTCGGGCCATGGTCGCGCGCCCTATATCGCCAAGGTGAAGCGACCGTCCCTGCACAACGGACAGATTGTCTGGGGCTACCAATCCCTGGTGACCAACCTGCTGTACCACTTCACGACCGTGCACAAGGGTGGCGGCGGTCACTATGTGGCGTGCTTTGACGTGGAGCGCAATCCCCCGCTGCCAGGGGGCGTCATTCTCTGAGGGGCTCCTGAGGGTGCGCTTCACGCCATCAGCGGGTCGCCCTGCATTTCCTCGATCTGCTCAATCAGCATGTCTACCTGCCCCTGCCAGTAGTCGCGGGTCCCGAACCAGGGAAAGTTGATCGGGAAGGCCGGGTCGTCCCAGCGGCGGGCCAGCCAGGCGCTGTAGTGGATGAGCCGCAGGGTGCGCAGCGGCTCGATCAGCGCGAGTTCGCGGCGGTCGAAGTCGCGGAACTGCTCGTAGCCGTCGAGCAGGGCGCCGAGTTGCTGATTTTGCTGGCGGCGGTCACCCGAGAGCAGCATCCAGAAATCTTGCACCGCCGGGCCGGTGCGCGCGTCGTCCAGATCCACGAAATGCGGGCCGGGCTCGGGCTGGCCCTGGGGCGTCCACAGGATGTTGCCGGGGTGGCAGTCGCCGTGCAGGCGCAGGCGGTTGATGCCGTCATTCACTGTCAAATTTCCCGACAGTACCGGGTGCGACTCGATGATGGCGAGGGCCTCGGCGAGTGCGCTGGCCCAGGCGGTGCGCACCTCGGGCGCCACCATCTGGTGCGCCATCAGCCAGTCGCGTGGCTCGTGGGCGAAGTGGGCGGCGTCCAGCGGCGGGCGTTGCGCAAAGGGCGCGGCCGCGCCCACGGTGTGGATGCGCCCGAGAAATCGGCCAATCCATTCCAGCACCTCAAAGTCTTCCAGCTCGGGGCGCCGCCCACCGCGCCGAGGGCTCACCGCAAACGCGAAACCGCCGAAGTGGTGCAATGTCTGGCCCTGCACCACGAGTGGTGCTACCACCGGAATTTCGGCCGCCTGCAGTTCCATGGCGAACGCGTGCTCTTCTGCAATCTGGCCGTCGCTCCAGCGATCTGGGCGGTAGAACTTGACCACCACTTGGTTGTGGCCCTCAAATGGGTCTTCCAAATGCACCTGGTACACCCGGTTTTCAAAGCTGTTGAGTGCGGCCAGCCGCCCGTCGCCCCACAGGCCGATGCTGGCCAGCGCGTCTTGCACCACATCGGGTGTGAGGGCGGTGTAAGGATGGCGGTGGGCGTTGGCGGATGGTTGCATGCGGCCATTGTGACCCGCTGGCCATGCCAAAATTCGCGAATGTCCCGAGATCACACCCACCGCCGCCCGCAGGGCCATGCCCAACGGAGCCGCGTTTGAAACCCCAAAAAACCCTGTATGAGCAACTGCCCGAGTTGCGCAAAGGCCAGTCGATCGCGCTGCTCCAAGAGCTGCACATCCTGACCCGCGAGGGCAAGCTCAACCAGGACACGCGGCGCAAGCTCAAGCAGGTCTACCACCTGGTGCAGTTCATCGAGCCGCTGCTGGCCGAGGTGCTGAGCGCGCGGGGCGACGTGACGCTGGCCGACCACGGCGCGGGCAAGTCGTATCTGGGCTTCATCCTGTACGACCTGTTCTTCAAGGCCCGCTCGGTGGGCTGGGTGACAGGTGTGGAAGCGCGCACCGAGCTGGTGGCGAAATCGCAGGCGCTGGCCGCGCAGCTGGGCTTCGAGCGCATGCGCTTCCTGGCCGCCACGGTGCAGCAGGCCATGGACAACCCCGAGATGCCGGCCCGATTCGATGTGGTCACCGCGCTGCACGCCTGCGACACCGCGACCGACGACGCGATAGCGTTCGGGCTGGCCAAGCAGGCGACCCACATGGTGTTGGTGCCGTGTTGCCAGGCCGAGGTGGCGGGTGTCATGCGCCAGCACAAGGCGCTGTCGCTGGCGCGCAAGCCGCTCGCCGAGCTCTGGCGTCACCCGCTGCACACGCGCGAATTCGGCAGCCAGATCACCAATGTGTTGCGCTGCCTGCAACTTGAATCACACGGTTACGCGGTCACCGTGACCGAGCTGGTGGGCTGGGAGCACTCAATGAAGAACGAGCTGATCCTGGCCCGGCGCGACGGCAGCATGCGCCCCGCGCAGCAAGCGCGTGCCCGGGAGCGCTTGCTGCAGGTGCTCGATGAACTGAATCTGCAGCCGCTCACCGAACGGTTTGCCACCGCGCCGGAACCCGCCTGAGCAGAGGGCCGTTAAGCGCGGTGCGTGCGGTGGAGATGCCGCTTATTTGGCCGCGGGTTTGGGCGCTGCAGGTTTGGCGGGTGCGGCCGCTGGCGTGTCGGTGAGGCCCAGGCGCTTGCCGATGGTCTGCTCCAGTGCCCGCATCTTGGGCTCAATAACGCCCTTGGTGTCGGGAATCAGCTTCTCCAGCAGCGCCTTTTGCATGTCGTCGGACTTGCTGCGGTACTTCACATAGGCGGGCGATTCCAGCGTTTCCTGAATCGCCACGATCTGCTTGAGTTCGTCTTCTGTGAACTCTTTGTCCAGCACGGCGCCCACAGTCGACGGAGCCAGTTTGAGTGCACTGGCGCGCACCACCGGCACCGCCTCGTCGGCGTACTTCTTGGCATCGGCTTGGATCTGGGTGGCCACCGCCTGTTGCTGATCGGCCGGTATGCGAGCAGACAGGGCGGTACCGGCCTGTCTGAGTATTTGCGCAGCGGGGTCCTCCGCGACCTGGCGCGCAAGGCCCTCCAGGCCTGGCTGCTGCAGCTTGAGCAACTTGGCCACCAGTTCTTTCTTGGCCGGGCTGCTGGCAGGGGCGGCGGGTGTGGATTGGGCGGATGCCAGACCTGCGAGGCCGAGCACGGTGGCGCCGATCAAGGCGCGGGCGGTGTGTGTTTTCATGCGGCGAATGTTAGCCACAAACCGGCTCGGTTTTGTGGCTGTTGGCGCGGCGGATGCATCAGGTTGTGAGCGTGCGTGAGCTGGCGGGGGGTTTGAGGGGCATTCCCGGATGCGACATGTACCATGGCCGCTCCTCATAAAAGGGGTCTGTCCTGTGTTTGTCAATCTGTCTTTTCTGCTGCAGTCCATGGCCTGGCCGCTGGTGTTGCTGCTGGCCTGGTTTCTGGGCGAGCGTCTACACCAGACCTGGCAGGTGCCGCGCGTGAGCAGCTATGTGGCGGTGGGGCTGATCGCCAGCTTGGCCAACCTGCCCGGGCTCACCGCCGAGGTGCAGGGGCTGTCGTTCCTGGCCAACATCGCGCTCTCGCTGCTGCTGTTCGAGCTGGGCTATCGGATCAACCTGCGCTGGTTCCGCCACAATCCTTGGGTGCTGGCCCTGGGTTTGGTGGAGTCGGTGCTGACCTTCGCGCTGGTTTACGTCGCTGCGGGTTGGTTTGCGCTGGAAACCGATGTGCGCCTGATCATCGCCGCGTTGTCCATTTCGGCCTCGCCTGCCGGTATCGTGCGCGTGGCCAACGAACTGCGCAGCGCCGGCCAGGTGACCGAGCGGGTGATGCATTTGTGTGCCATCAACTGTCTGGTGTCGGTGCTGGCGCTCAAGCTGCTGGTGGGCTACTGGACGTTCAGCACCTCGGGGGATTTGACGGCGGCGGCACTGGGCAGTGTGTACGCCTTGCTGATTTCGATCGCCATGGGCACGCTGGCAGGCGTCATCGTGCCGTGGCTGCTGCGCCGGCCGAGTACCCACGAGCGCGGTGTGACGGTGGTGTTTGCGCTGGCGGTGGTGCTGCTCACCACCATGTCACATGGCCTGATGCTTTCCCCGCTGCTGGCGGCGCTGATCTTTGGCATCGTGGCGCGCGAGCGCCGGGTGCATCTCACCAACGCGCAGCGCGGGTTTGGCACCGCAGGCGATCTGCTCACCCTGTTCTTGTTTGTCTACATCGCGTCCCTGCTCGACTGGGCGTCGGTGGGCAGCGGGCTGTTGCTGGGTTTGGTGCTGATCGCCGTACGCACCGCGAGCAAGGTGGGTTGCAGCGTGGCAGCCGCAAGGCTCTCGGGCAGCACCGAGCGCAAAGGCTTGTTGACCGGCTTGGCGCTCACCCCGATGTCGGCGTTTGCCATTTTGCTGATCGAGCAAAGCCGCATCTATGGCTTTGCGCCGGCGGCCGAGGTGCTGGCGCTGATGGCCGGGATGATGCTGGTCCAAGAGCTGTTCGGCCCGGTGGTCAGCCAGCGCAGTCTGATGGCCGCCCACGAAACCCATGTGACCCAGGCCGACGGCCAAATCACCCGCTCTGCCCTCTGAACGCCATGCCCCTGGAAACCTTCAAATCCTCCAAGCCGCTCACCCTCGGGGTGGAGCTGGAGTTGCAGCTGGTCAACAGCTACGACATGGACCTCTCCAGCAGCGCCAACGACCTGCTGGAGCTGCTGCACCGCAAGCCTTTTCCCGGTGTCGTCACGCCCGAGATGACGCAAAGCATGATCGAGGTGGCGACCGACGTGCACACCGAACACGGCCCGCTCTTGGCCCAACTGCAGACCATGCGCGACACGCTGGTGCGCGCTGGCGACCGACTCAACATCGAGATCGCCGGTGGGGGAACGCACCCGTTTCAGCGCTGGTTCGAGCAGCGCATTTTTTCCAAGCCACGCTTCGAAGAACTCTCCGGGCTGTACGGCTACTTAGCCAAGCAGTTCACCGTGTTTGGCCAGCATGTGCATGTGGGCTGCGCCAGCGCCGACGACGCGCTGTTTCTGCTGCACGCGCTGAACCGCTACGTGCCGCACTTCATCGCGCTGTCCGCCTCTTCGCCGTTTTCACAGGGCGTGGACACATTGTTCGACTCGGCGCGGCTGAATTCGGTCTTTGCCTTTCCGCTGAGCGGACGCGCGCCGTTTGTGCTGCGCTGGGACGAGTTTGCCGAGGTGTATTTCACCAAGATGGAATCGACCGGCGTGGTCAAGTCCATGAAGGACTTTTACTGGGACATTCGGCCCAAGCCCGAGTACGGCACCATCGAGCTGCGGGTCTGCGACACCCCACTCACGGTCGAGCGCGCAGCCGGCCTGGCCTGCTACCTGCAGGCGCTGTGCCGCCACCTGCTGGAGCGCAACGAGCCGCCTCCCGAGGAAGACGATTACCTCGTCTATACCTACAACCGTTTCCAGGCCTGCCGCTTCGGGCTCGATGGCCAGATGGTCAACCCCAAAACGCGCGAGCGCATCAGCATTCGCGAAGACATTTTGGCCACGCTGCGGCTGCTGCAGCCGCACGCGCTGGCGCTCAATGCGCAGGCGGCGATGGACGAGATCGAGCGCACCGCCGGGCGCGACTTCAACCACGCCAGCTACCTGCGCCGCCGCTATGCCGAGACCGGCAGCGTGCAAGGCGTGGTGCGCGCCAGTGTGGACGCGCTGCGCGGCGGTCCAGGCTGATTTTCTAGCGTGCGCAGGCTGGAAGTGCGGGGTGTTTCTGGCCCATCTTTGGCTTTGTCGGGCAACTTCTTACAGACGGAATGGTGCTGCGCCGACTTAACCTTTTGAAACGAGAAAACTACAGTTGTTTCACCGACAACCCATTTGTTTCTTAACCGTTTTTCAGCAGGAGCCCCCGCCATGACCGCCTCACACAGCCGCCTCAACCCTTTCTTCCTCATGCTTGATCCTGAGGTGGTCATTTCCGCCATGGAAAGCAGCACCGCTTTGCGCGGCCTGCGCCAGCGTATCTGCCGCCCGCTGGACAAGCCGCTGATCCCCAAGACCCACACCATCGACCGCATCGCCCTGCGCGAATTTGACGCGGTGATCGACAACGAAGAGTTCATGGATTCCGGCATTGACGCCTACGTGGAAGCCCAGCCAGCGTTGCAGCTGGCGGTGCATTGACCTCCCCCGCGCCGCAGGATGGCACCCCCCTCGCCGCCCTCGGCGTCACCCCCCTGGGGGCGGCGCTGGCGGTCCGGCGAAGCCGGTCCCGCAGCGCCTTGGAATTGATTTCCTATCCGGCGTGAAATGACTTTGCTCAGAATGCCGTGGAACCGGCTTTGCCGGGCCACAGGCATTGCCCCCTTGGGGGTCGCGCACAGCGCGGCGGGGGTGGCCTTATTTCGCGAAGCGTCTTCTCGTCAGCGCAAGCGCGATCCAGAATGAGCCTGCGGCGTAGACCAGCAGCACCAGTGCATGCACCCACGCCCGCTCGGGCCATTGGTCCATGAACAGCGGGCGCACCAGTTCCACCGCGTTGGTCAGCGGCAGCCAGTCGGAGATGTGGCGCACCACGTTTGGCAGCTGCTCTCTTGGAAAGAACACGCCCGAGAGGAACATCATCGGTGTGAGAAACAGCGTGAAGTAGTAAGTGAAAAAGTCGTAGCCCTTGGCCAGGGCGTTGAACACCAGCGCGATGCAGGAAAACGTGATGCCCGCGCCGAGCAAAATGGGGATGGCCAGCAGCAGCTTTGGCGAGTGGCTGATGCCCAGGGCCAGCATCACGCCCATGATGGCGATCACGGCAAACAGCGCCTTGAAAGAGGCCCACAGCATTTCGGCCAGCACCACGTCGTCCAGGCTCACCGGCGCGTTCATGATGCCGTCCCAGGTTTTTTGCACATGCATGCGCGAGAAGGCCGAATACAGCGCCTCGAAACTGGCCGCGTTCATCGCGCTCATGCAGATGCTGCCGCTGGCCAGGAACAGGATGTAGGGCACCGCCACCGTGCCTTGCGGTGTGGCCATGCTCACCTGCCCCACCAGTGCGCCCATGCCATAGCCAAACGCCACCAGCCACATCAGCGGCTCGGCGATGTTGCCGACCAGGCTGGGAATGGCCAGCTTTTTCCACACGAGGAAGTTGCGCAGAAACACCGGCCACCAGCGCATGGAGAGCTGTGGGGCGGACCAGAGGGAGTGGGTCAAGTTTGCGGTCGTTGTATTCATTGGGTTATCCGTCCTCGCGTATTTGTCGGCCAGTCAGCTTCAGGAACAAATCTTCCAAATTCGCCGGCCGGTGCAGGGTACGCAGTTCGTGGTGGGCGCTGAGGGCTGAGAGCAGCGGCATGGCCTGCGCGGTGTAGAAAAATACCGTCTCGCCGCTGACCTCAACCCGCGCCGCGAGCGCGCGCAGCGCCGCGTGTTCCGCGTCGCGAGCGAGTGCCAGCGCGCCATTGCCGTACACCTCCACCACATCGGGCTCCAGGTGCTGGGCGATCAGCTCGCGTGGCCTACCTTCGGCGATTTTCTTGCCGTGGTCCAGCACCAGCAGGCGCGAACACAGGCGCTCGGCCTCGTCCATGAAGTGGGTCGTAAGCAAGATGCTTTTGCCTTGTTGCAGCAAGGCCTGCAAGCGCTCCCACATCAGGTGGCGCGCCTGCGGGTCCAGGCCGGTGGTGGGTTCGTCTAGCATCAGCAGGCGCGGGTTGTTGACCAAGGCGCGCGCCAGCGACAAGCGCCGCTTCATGCCACCGGAGAGTTCGCCCGGCCTGGCGTCGGCCTTGTGCGCCAGCGCCGCGAAATCGAGCAATTGCGGGATGCGCGGCGCTATTTCGGCCGTGCGAAGGCCGAAATAGCGGCCATAGACCAACAGGTTTTCCGCACAGGAAAAGTCTGGGTCCAGCGTGTCCATCTGGGTCACCACACCGAGCTGCTGCTTGATGGCCAGCGCATCGCGCGGCATTTGCAGCCCAAACGCTGTGATGCTGCCGGCATCGGGCGCGGTCAGCCCCAAGCACATGCGAATGGTGGTGGTCTTGCCCGCGCCATTGGGGCCGATCACGCCCAGACACTCGCCCGGCGCGATCTCGAACGACAAATCATCGACCACAGTGGCCGAGCCGTAACGTTTCACGAGGTGTTGGCAGGCAAACAGGGGTTCAGTCATGGGCGGCATTGTGCCCGCGAGGCATTGGCCAAGCTGGCCGCTGGGAAAGAGCCGCCGCCTACAATTCGGGCAACCCCACGCCCGGGTCTCTCCTTGTCAGAAATTTCCTTTTGCCGTGGCCACATCGTTCTCTGTATCCCTCCAATACCTGCTGCCCAAGCAGGCACTCACCCGGTTCGCCGGTTTCGTGGCGCGGTCCGAGTGGGGCGGTGCCACGCACGCCATCATTCGCTGGTTTGTGGGCCGCTACGGCGTGAACATGGCCGAGGCGGCGAACCCGGACCCGGCGGCTTACAAGAGCTTTAACGCTTTTTTCACCCGCGCGCTCAAGCCTGGTGTGCGTCCGCTGTCACCGGCCGCCTTTGTTTGCCCGGTCGATGGCGCGATCAGCCAGTTGGGCCGCATCAAGCGCGACCAGATTTTTCAGGCCAAGGGCCACCAGTACAGCACCCAGGCGCTGGTGGGCGGCGACGCGGCGCTGGCGGCGCAGTTCCAAGATGGCGCCTTCGCCACCATCTACCTCAGCCCCAAGGATTACCACCGCATTCACATGCCGGCCGCTGCCAGGCTGCGCCGCATGATCCATGTGCCAGGCGATCTGTTTTCGGTGAATCCGGCCACCGCGCAGGGCGTTCCTCGCCTGTTCGCGCGGAACGAACGGGTGGTGTGTGTCTTTGATGCGCCACATGGGTCGGATGGCGCGTTGCGTCCCTTTGTGCTGGTGCTGGTGGGTGCCACCATCGTGGGCAGCATGTCCACAGTTTGGCATGGCGTGGTGAACCCGCCGCGCCCAGGCCATCTGCGCGAATGGACTTACGACGACCCTGCGCAGCGCTTCGATCGCGGCCAGGAAATGGGCAGCTTTCTGCTGGGCTCCACCGTGGTCATGCTCTGGCCGCAAGACACCATCGCCTTCAATCCGCAGTGGGCGCCCGGCCAGCCGGTGCGCCTTGGCGAGGCGATGGGCGAGCTTTTCATTCCATCCTGACGATTTGACATGACCACCATCGGAACACCTCTGTCCCCTTCCGCCACCCGTGTCATGCTGCTGGGCAGCGGCGAACTGGGCAAGGAAGTGCTGATTGCCTTGCAGCGCCTGGGGGTGGAGACCATCGCGGTGGACCGCTACGACAACGCCCCCGGTCACCAGGTGGCGCACCACGCGCGCACCATCACCATGAGCGACCCGGCGCAACTCAAAGCGCTGATCGAGACCGAGCGGCCGCACCTGGTGGTGCCCGAAATCGAGGCGATCGCCACGCCCATGCTGGAAGAGCTCGAAGCGGCGGGCGTGGTGAGGGTGATCCCCACCGCGCGCGCTGCGCGCCTGACGATGGACCGCGAGGGCATCCGTCGTCTGGCGGCCGACACGCTTGGTTTGCCGACCAGTCCGTACAAGTTCTGTGATTCGATGGCCGAGCTGCAGGCGGCGATTGACGAGGGCATTGGCTACCCCTGCGTCGTCAAGCCGGTCATGAGTTCATCCGGTAAAGGCCAGAGCAAAATCGACGGGCCGGCCGATGTGCAGGCGGCCTGGGACCACGCGATGGCGGGTGGACGTGTCGGTCCGGGCCGTGTGATCGTCGAAGGCTTCATCGATTTCGACTATGAAATCACGCTGCTCACCGTCCGCGCGCTGGGCACTGACGGCCAAGTGGAAACCCATTTTTGCGAGCCGATCGGCCATGTGCAGGTGGCGGGTGACTATGTGGAGAGCTGGCAGCCGCACCGCATGGCGCCGGCCGCGCTGGCGCAGGCGCGCCGCGTGGCCCAGGCGGTGACTGACAACCTCGGTCTGGGGCTGGACGGCAAACCGGCCGGGCTGGGCCTGTTCGGCGTGGAGCTGTTCGTGAAGGGCGACCAAGTCTGGTTCAGCGAGGTCAGCCCGCGCCCGCACGACACTGGCATGGTCACCATGGTCACGCAGTGGCAAAACGAGTTCGAGCTGCACGCGCGCGCCATTCTCGGTCTGCCGGTGAACACCACCCTCAAGAGCCCAGGCGCCAGCGCGGTCATCTACGGCGGCGTGGACGCCACCGGCATCGCGTTCGATGGCGTGGAAGAAGCCCTGCGCGTGCCCAACAGCGACATTCGCTTGTTTGGCAAGCCTGAGAGCTTCGTGAAGCGCCGCATGGGTGTGGCGCTGGTGTTTGATGCCGACGTGGAACAGGCCCGCCGCCAAGCCAAGCGCGCGGCCAGCTTGGTCAAACCGCGCCACGCCTGACCCAACGCAGCGCTCAGCGCTGTCTGTCCCGTTCGCACACAGGCCCTCGCAAACCAAGTCGGCTTCGTGACGATCAAACGCCGCTGTGCCGCGCGTGTGCGCGGGCGGAGGTTTGATGGTGCTGCGCTCGCTTTCTTTAACGCTACAGAATCGCCGCAGCACGCCGCAGCACGCCGAAGACAAACGCAGCAGACCCAAGGCATCGCCTGGTCTGGTGCTCGTCCGCGCGATCGTGTTGATTCGATTCGCCTGGCCGGTAGCTCTACCACCACAGAAATGGGCATCAAGGTGAAAACCCTCAAACAACTCTTCAACTCCGCGCTGGCTGCGGTGACCGTGTCGGTGCTTTTGCTGGCCTTGGCCATTTTTCAGATGGGCCTTGCCGGCGACTCGGTCTATGCCGCTTATGAAACGCGTTCCGAGGCGAACAAGCTTGCTGAAGAGCTGCACCAAGATTCGGACAATCTCACCCGGCTGGCCCGCACCTATGTGGTCAGCGGCGACCCGATGTGGGAGCAGCAATACCAAGAAGTGGTCGACATCAGCATGGGCACCAAGCCCCGCCCACCCGGGTATGGAAGAACGTACTGGCATTACCGTGCCGCCCAGCAAGAGCCGCCTGCGCCGGCTCGCCCAGGCAGCAACACCTCAGGGTCGTTGATGGAGCGCATGAAGGCGGCTGGTTTCACCAACGCCGAGTTGAGCAAGCTGGAAGAGTCGATCGCCAACAACGACGAACTCGTGAAAATCGAGACGGTGGCGATGAACCTCGTCAAGGGCCTTTACGCCGACGACAAGGGCGGGTTCACCAAGACAGGCGAACCGGATGCTGCTCAGGCCAGAGCGCTGCTTCACGGCGCCAACTACCACGCCTCCGTACTCAAGATCGAGAAGTCGTTGAGTGATTTTTTCACCATGATGGAGTCGCGCACCGACGCTGGTGTGGTGGCAGCTTACGAGCGCCGCGAATTTTGGTTCACTGCGACGCTGGCGCTGGCGGCCTTGCTTTCTGCGGCGGCAATGGGCTCGCTGTGGATCGCGCGGCGCTGGATCGCCAGTCGGCTGGGGGCCGAGCCGCATGTGGTGGTGAGCGCGGTGCGACATGTGGCACAGGGCAACCTGGCGCTGGTCATCGTCAACGAAAGCCGCGATCCGCGCAGTGTGATGGGCGAGCTGCTGGGCATGGTGCAAAGCTTCAGCCAGTCGGTCACGCAGGTGCGTGCCAGCGCTGAGAGCGTGGCCAGCGCGAGCGCCCAGATTGCGCAGGGCAACAACGACCTGAGCCAACGCACCGAACAACAGGCCAGCTCGCTGGAAGAAACAGCGGCATCGATGGAACAGCTCAGCACCACCGTGAGCCAGAACGCCGACAACGCCCGCGAGGCCAACCAGTTGGCAGCCAGCGCCAGCGTGGTGGCACAAAAAGGCGGTGAGGTGGTGGGGCAGGTGGTGACCACCATGAACGAGATCAACGCCGGCAGCAAAAAGATCAGCGACATCATCGGCGTGATCGATGGCATCGCTTTTCAAACCAACATTTTGGCGCTCAACGCCGCCGTGGAAGCGGCGCGAGCCGGTGAGCAAGGCCGCGGCTTTGCGGTGGTGGCGTCCGAGGTGCGCAGCCTGGCTGGGCGCAGTGCCGACGCCGCCAAGGAAATCAAGTTGCTGATTGGTGCCAGCGTGGATCGGGTGCAGCAAGGCTCGGTGCTGGTGAACGAGGCTGGCAGCACCATGGCCGAGGTGGTGGCTTCCATCCGCCGGGTGACCGACATCGTGCGCGAGATCAGCGCGGCCAGCGTGGAGCAAAACTCGGGTGTGACCCAGGTCGGTACCGCGATCACCCACATGGACCAGGCCACGCAGCAAAACGCGGCTTTGGTCGAAGAAAGTGCCGCCGCTGCCGACAGCCTGAAAACCCAGGCCAATCAGCTGGTGGAGGCGGTGGCGGTGTTCAAACTGGGGTCAGGCAGCGGTACCCAGCTGGCCACAGCCTGAATCCATTCACTCGTGCCGCAACGCCTCGATCGGGTCCAACCTCGCCGCCCGCCGCGCCGGGAAATAGCCAAACACCACCCCGATGCCGGCTGAGAACAAGAAACTCAGCAGGTTCACGCCGGGGTTGAAGACATAGGGCACGTCCATCAACGCCGACAGCCCGATTGAGGCGCCGGTTGCCAGCACGATACCGATCAAACCGCCAATGGCGGCCAGTACCACTGCTTCGATCAGGAACTGCATCAGCACCTCGCGTTCCAGCGCGCCTATGGCCAGGCGCAAACCAATCTCTTTGGTGCGCTCGGTCACGCTCACCAGCATGATGTTCATGATGCCAATGCCACCCACCAGCAGGCTGACCGCCGCCACCGCGCCCAGCAGCGTGGTCAGGATGCGGGTGGTGCCCGAGAGGGTTTCGCCGAGCTGCTTGGTGTCGAGCACGTTGAAGTTGTCCTCGTCGCCACTGGCCAGTTTGCGGCGCTCGCGCATGAGCTGGCCCAGGCTGCTTTTGACGCGCTCGGCGTCGCTGCCCTCGGTCATCGACACCAGCAGGGTGTTGACGCGGGTGTTGCCGGTCAGGCGGCGTTGCAGGGTTTTGATCGGCACCAGCACCATGTCGTCTTGGTCGTTGCCAAAGGCGCCTTGGCCTTTGGAGCCGAGCACACCGATGATTTCGCATGAAATCTGACGCACCCGCAGCGCCTCGCCGAGAGCTTCGCGGTTGCCGAACAGCTCGCGCCGCACCGTCTCGCCGATCAGGCACACGGCGGCGCCAGCGCGCTGCTCGTCGCTGCTGAACTCGCGCCCGCTGGCAACCGTCCAGTTGCCAACTTTCAGCCACTCGTTGGTGCTGCCGGTGACCAGGCTGCTCCAGTTGCGGCCGTTGGCGACCAGGGTGGCGCCGGTGCGCGATTCGGGCGCGACCACGGCCACGCCGCCGATCTGGCTGGCAATCGCCTCGGCGTCGGCTACCTCGAACGCCGGGCCGCCACCGCCGCCACCCGGTCCCATGCGCTGGCCCGGGCGCACCTGCAGCAGGTTGGTGCCCAGGCCAGCGATCTGGCTCTGGATCGCTTGCGTGGCGCCATTGCCCAGCGTCACCATGGTGATCACCGCGCTGACCCCGATCACGATGCCCAGCACGGTGAGGAAAGAGCGCATCAGGTTGCGCCGGATCGAGCGCAGCGCCAGCAGCAAGGTGTTAAGCCACATCGCCGCGCTCCTCTTTGTCAAGTGTCTGGCCGAGCATGACTGGGTGCGGGTTGGCGCAGTCGCTGGCCACCACGCCGTCAACAAAACGCACCATGCGCCGGGCGTAGGCGGCCATGTCGGTTTCGTGCGTGACCATCAACACGGTGATGCCCTGCTCGACATTGAGACGCCACAGCAGCGCCATGATTTCTTGGCTGCGCGCGGTGTCAAGGTTGCCGGTGGGCTCGTCGGCCAGCAACACGGCGGGCTCGGTGACGATGGCGCGCGCAATCGCTACCCGCTGCTGCTGACCGCCCGAAAGTTCGCCCGGCGTGTGGTGCTCCCAGCCTTTAAGACCTACTGCGTCGAGCGCGCGCACCGCCATGGCGTGGCGCGAGGCGGCGGGCTCGCCACGGTAGATCAGCGGCAGCTCCACGTTTTCCTGGGCCGAGGTGCGCGCCAGCAGGTTGAAGCCCTGGAATACAAAGCCGAGGTAGCGCCGACGCAAACGCGCGCGCTGGTCGCGGCTGAGCGACTGCACGGGCACGCCCTGGAATTCGTAAACGCCCGTGCTGGGCGTGTCCAGACAGCCCAGTGTGTTCATCGCGGTGGACTTGCCCGAGCCGCTGGGGCCCATGATGGCCACGAACTCGCCGCGGTGAATGTCCAGGTCGACACCTTTGAGCGCTTGAAATGCGGTCCCGCCTTCGCCATAGAGCTTGGTGATGCCGCGCAGTCGGATCAGTGGCTGGGTGGTGAGGCCCCCTTGCGCTCCATCGCCTCCGGCGCTGGTTCGCGGCTCCGCCGCTGCGCGGGTCGCTACCCCCCGAGGGGGCTGATTTCCCTTGGGGCGGCCCGGTGGGAAATCGGCGGCTCCGCGCTCCGGCGTGTCGCCCGCAGTCGGTAGATCGGCTTCAGCGTCGTACTTCATCGGTCATTGCCCCGCGCGCTGGTCGACGATTACTGCCATACCGGCTTCCAGGCCTTCGCCGCTCACCTCGGTGTTGCGCCCGTCGCTGATGCCGGTGGTCACGGCCAGCGGCGCGGGCTGGCCGTCTTTCAGAATCCAGATCTGGCGCTGGCCGGGGGCGCGCGGGTCGTTGCCTGCAGACTTGCGGTCGCCGGGGCGGCGCGGGCCTGAGAACATGCGGCTAAGCATGCTGGTGCTGCCGACTTTCGGGCCGGTGGCGGCGGGCGTGAAGCGCAGCGCGGTGTTGGGCACCAGCAGCACGCCGGTGCGCTCGGTGGCGACAATGGTGCTTGATGCGGTCATGCCCGGGCGCAGGCTCAAGTCGGTGTTGTCCACATCGAGCGTGGCGACGTAGGTCACCACGTTTTCGGTCTTGGTTGAGCCGAAATCGACCCGGCGGATGGTGGCCGGGTAGCGCCGCGCGGGGTAAGCGCTCACGGTGAAGCTGGCTTTTTGGCCCACCTTGACCGCACCCACATCGGCCTCGTCGACATTCACTGCCAGCTTCAGCTGGGCCAGGTTTTCGGCCACCGAAAACAGGGTCACCGCCTGCAGCGAGGCGGCCACCGCGTTGCCAGGGTCCACCGTGCGACTCAGCACCACGCCATCAATCGGCGAACGGACCGATGCCTTGGCGAGGTTGGTCTCGTCGGTGGAGACGTTGGTGCGCACCACGGTCACGTTGGCCTGCGCACTGGCCTGCGCGGCCAGCGCGCGATCAACCGCAGCGCGTCCCTGGTCGAGCTCGGCACCCGAGGGCACCTTGCCGCCGGAAAGCCTGGACACCTCTTCAAAGCGCGCCAGCGTGGCCTGCGATTCCTTCACCGTGGCCGCGCTCTGGGCCAGCGAGGCCTGGGCGGCGGCGAGCGAGGCGCGCGAGCGCTGCACCTGGTCGTTCAGCTTGGCGGTGTCGAGCTCGACCAACACCTGCCCGGCGCTGACGCGGTCGTTCACATCGACCAGCACCCGGCGCACCGTACCCGAGAGCTCGCTGCCGACGTTGACCGCACGCGTGGGTTGAAGCGTGCCGTTGGCCGAGACGGTGAGGGTGAGATTGCCGGTGCGCAGCGCTTCGGTGACGAACACCGGCGCGTTGTTGGAGGCTTTTTGTTCCTGCCAGTACAGAACACTGCCCACGACCAGCAGCAGTGCGAGCACACTGGTCCACAGCATGGGACGGCGCCACCAGCGCGCGGCGCTGTCGTCACCCAGCAGGGCTTGCAGAGCGGGATCGGTGGGTGGGGTGCTGTTTTTCTTCATGGCGTGAGGAGCGGTTTTTTTGTGTGGATTCAGCGCGCTGCGGTGGTTGACGGCGCGGCGCGGGCTGCTCCGGTAACGGGCTGCCCGCCAACACCAAGCCCAGTACCGGTATCTGCTTGCCAGCCGCCACCGAGTGCCTTGTAAAGCCGCACGTGGTTGGTGCTCAGGCTGGCCCGGGTGCTGGCCACACCGTCTTGCGTGGCCAGCAGGCTGCGCTGGGTGCTGAGCACGGTGTCGAAGCTGATCAGGCCACTTTGGTAGCGCTGGCGCGCGAGCAGGTCGGCGTTGGCAGCGGCGGTGCTGGCGGTTTGCAGCCGGGCCAAGCGCTCGGTGTCGCCGCGCAGCGCGGCCAGCGCGTCTTCGACCTCTTGAAGCGCGGTCAGCACTGTGCCCTGGTAAGCGGCGCGCGTCTGATCCACGCCGGCCTGCTGGGCGCGAGCCTGCGCTTGCAGCGCACCGCCATCGAACAGCGGTGCCGACACGCTGGCCAGCAGCGAGCGCAGCACCGAGGCGCTGTCGGTCAGGCTGCCCAGCGTGAATGCCGAGAGGCCGAGCGAGCCACCGAGGCGAAAGCTCGGGTAGCGCGCCGCTTCAGCCGCGCTGAGGCGCGAAAGCGCTGCGTCGATGCGGCGCTCGGCTGCGCGCACGTCTGGCCGCTGGCGCAGCGTCTCGGCGGGAAATGCCATGGCGAGATCGGCTGGCGCGGTGGGAATAGCGGCGGCGGTGTCGAGCACTGCACCCAGGGCGCCCGGCGCTTGACCGGTCAGCACCGCGAGCGCGTTGAGCGTCTGCGTGACGCCAGTTTGTAGCGTGGGCAGTTGCGCCTCGGTCTGCGCGCTGGCGCTGATCGCCTGCTCCAGATCGAGCGAAGAGACCAGCCCGGCCTGGGCGCGCCAGCGGGTGATCTGCAAGGTTTCCTGCTGGGTCGCGAGGTTGTCGCGCGCGATCGCCAGCCGGGTTTGCAGCGCGCGCAGGTTGATGTAATTCACCGCCACCTCGGCCGCCAGCGACACCTGCACGTTGCCCAGGTTTGCCGCGCTGGCCAGCGCATCGGCCACGCTTGCATCGGCGGCGCTTCGGTTGCGGCCAAAAATGTCGGGCTCCCAGCTGGCATCGAAGCCAGCCTGGAAGCGGCTGCCCGCGCTGGCCTTGCCGGCCTGGCTGCGTTGCGCCGAGGCCGAGACGCCCAGCGAGGGGCCGAGGCCTGCGGTCTGCGCATCGGCCAGGGCCCGCGCCTGGCGCAGCGAGGCCTGCGCGCTTTGCAGGCTGTTATTGGCGCGCAGCGACCGCGCGACGAGATCGGTTAGTACGGAGTCGTTGAAGCGCTGCCACCAGCCACTCAGGTCGGCCGGCTGCTGACCTGTGGTTTGGGGCGTGGTCTGTGGTGCAGTTGACCAAGCTGCTGGCACCGCCGCCAATGGGGCTTCAGCTCGTTGCGGCAGCACGCTGGCACAGCCAACCAGCGTAAGCGCCAAGAGCAAGGGCAGGGCATGCAGGAGGTGTGAAGGTCGTCCGACAGCGAAGGCGTACATGGGTGGGCGGTGGGGATAGAAGCAATCCAAGGCGTTTGATGCCGGTGGTGTGTCGAGGCGGTGACCCGATTGTGATCCGGCCAGGAGTCGGGTTCGAGCAGCCCATGTGAAGTTCCGGTCAACCGGTCGCGCCGGTGACCCGGCTTCAAGCCTTGGCCAGGGCCTCGTCCGGTGGCCCGACCAGCGGCTGCGACAGGTGCACCGTCTGGGTCGGGAAGGCGATCTCGGCACCGTGGCGCTCAACAACGCGGCCAATCGCAATCAACACATCCTGCTTGACCGCGTGGTACTTCACCCAGTTGGTGGTGTGGGTGAAGGTGTAGATCATGATGTCCAGCGAGCTGGCGGCGAAGGCGTTGAAGTTGACGATCAGCGTCTGGGTGGCGTCGATCTCTGGGTGCTCGCTCAGCAGCGTGCGGATGTCGTTCACGATCGCCTCGATCTGTGCAAAGTCGTCGTAGCGCACCCCCACCGTTTCTTTGATGCGCCGGTGGCTCATGCGCGAGGGGTTTTCCACCACGATGGTGGTGAACACCGCGTTGGGCACGTAAATCAGGTTTTTGTTGAAGGCGCGGACGCGGGTGTGGCGCCAGCTGATGTATTCCACCGTGCCCTCGATGCTTTTGTCGGGCGAGCGAATCCAGTCGCCGACGCTGAACGGGCGGTCCAGGTAGATTGTCAGACCACCAAAAAAATTGGCCAGCAGGTCTCTGGCGGCCAAGCCAACCGCGATGCCACCGACGCCGCCCAAAGCGAGCAGGGCGCCGACGTTGAAGCCCAGTGTGTTGGCGGCCATGATGGCGCCGACCACCACCACCAGCAGGCGGCCGAGCTTGCTCATGGCGTAGATGGTGGTGAGATCGAAGTCTTGCCCCGAATCGCGCCCGCGCTGGATGGTGTTGTCGGTCAGCAGCGCAATGAACTTCCACACAAACCAGACCAGGGCCAGCACGATGGCCACGTTGCGCGCCTGCGTCACCTCCTCGGTGAAATCCGGCTCGGGCCACTGCGCGTGCAGCACGCGCGCGATCCACGAAAGCGCCACCACCGCAATGACCACGCGGGTGGGGGTTCGTGCGGCGGCAACCAGTGCATCGTCCCAGGCGGCGCGCGAGCGCGCCGCGAGGCGATCGAGCTGGTTGAACAGCACGCGCGTCACCTGAGTGGCCACCAGCGCCAGCAACAAAATGGCCAGCACCATGGCCAGCCAGGCCTCAATGCCCAGCGTCTGAATGAAAAATTCCCGTGTCGACTGCATGCGCCCAGCGCCCCTTGAATTTATTGAAAAGCCACCTCAGCAAAGCTGCGCAGCTTGCGGCTGTGCAGCTGGCCCGAGCCGCCTTCGCGCAGCCGCTCGACCGCGCGGATGCCGATGCGCAGGTGCTGATCGACCCGCTCGCGGTAGAAATGGTTCGCCATGCCGGGGAGCTTGATCTCGCCATGCAGCGGCTTGTCGCTCACGCACAGCAGCGTGCCGTAAGGCACGCGAAAGCGAAAACCGTTGGCTGCGATGGTGGCGCTTTCCATGTCGAGCGCGACCGCCCGGCTCTGGCTGAATCGGCGCTGCGGCGTGTTGTTGGGCAGCAGCTCCCAGTTGCGGTTGTCGGTGCTGGCCACGGTGCCGGTGCGCATGATGCGTTTGAGCTCGCTGGGCGGTAGGTTGGCCACATCGGCCACCGCGCCTTCCAGTGCGAGCTGGATCTCGGCCAGCGCGGGGATCGGCACCCACAGCGGCAGCTCTTCGTCGAGCACATGGTCTTCGCGCACGTAAGCGTGCGCCAGCACATAGTCGCCCAGCTGCTGCGAACTGCGCAGGCCGGCGCAGTGACCGATCATGAGCCAGGCATGCGGGCGCAACACAGCGATGTGGTCGGTGATGGTTTTGGCGTTGGACGGGCCGATACCGATGTTGACCATGGTGATGCCCGTGCGGTCGGCCCGCATCAGATGGTAGGCGGGCATCTGCGGCAAACGGGGCGGGGCGGCGCCGAGCGCGTCGATGGGCTCGGTTGGCAGGCCAGTGCGGCGCTTGACCAAGTTCCCCGGCTCCACGAAGGACGTGTATTCGCTGTCTGGGTTGGCCATCTCGGCGTGTCCCAGACGGATGAACTCGTCGATGTAGAACTGGTAGTTGGTGAACAGCACGAAGTTCTGGAACCACTCGGGCGCGGTGCCGGTGTAGTGGCGCAGGCGCTGCAGCGAGTAATCCACGCGCGGCGCGGTGAACAGCGACAGTGGCTGGGCCTCGCCGGGTCGCGGCTCATGGGTGCCGTTGGCAATGCCGTCGTCCATCACGGTGAGGTCGGGCAGGTCGAATACATCGCGCATCAGCGCGCGCCGCTCGACACTGAGCTGGCCTTCTACATGCTCGTGTTCGGCAAACGAAAAATGGATCGGAATGGGTTGCGTGCTGGTGCCCACTTCCAGCTCGCCGCCGTGGTTTTCCAGCAGCAGCTCGAACTGCTTGAGCAGGTAAGGGCCGAAGAGATCGGGGCGGGTCAGCGTGGTCTCGAACCGACCCGGCCCAGCCACGAAACCGTAGCTCAGGCGTGCCGAACCTTGTTTGGACGTGCTTTGCGTGTGCAGACGCACAAACGGGTAGCAGGCGCGCACGCGGGTCTGATGAAACTCGCCACCCCCCACAAACTCGCGCATCGCCAGCCGCAGGTGGTCCACGCCGCGCTGGTAAATGGCCTGCACCTGCGCCAGAGCGGCGGCGGGGTCGCGGTAGAAAACGGGAGCGGTGAAATCGGGTGTTTTGTGCATGGCTTCGATTGTGACCAGGCCTTGTGACACGCCTGCGGGGCGGCGCCGAATGACCCGCGCAGCGGCGGAGCGTGGGGGTCACCGATCCGGCGCCGGGCCGCCCCAAGCTGGATCAGTCCCCTCGGGGGGCAGCGACCCGCGCAGCGGCGCAGCGTGGGGGTCATGGGCCAGCCGCCGGGCCGCCCCAAGGCAGGCCCAGCCCCCTTGGGGGCAGCGACCCGCGCAGTGGCGGAGCGTAGGGGTCATGGGCCAGCCGCCGGGCCGCCCCAAGGCAGGCCCAGCCCCCTTGGGGGGCAGCGACCCGCGCAGCGGCGGAGCGTGGGGGTCTAGTTCCGCGTGGCTTCCCGCATCGTCACGAACTCTTCTGCCGCCGTCGGGTGGATGCCGATGGTGCTGTCGAACAACGCCTTGGTGGCGCCGGCCTTCATCGCCACCGCAAAGCCCTGCACGATCTCGCCCGCGTCCGGGCCGACCATGTGCAGGCCGACCACCCGGTCGCTGGCCGTGTCCACGATCAACTTCATCAGCGTGCGCTCGCTGCTGCCCGAGAGCGTGTGTTTGAGCGCCCTGAACTCGCTGCGAAACACGGTGATGGCGCCGAACGTGTCGCGCGCTTTCTCCTCGCTGAAACCCACAGTGCCGATGTTGGGGTGGGTGAAAACAGCGGTGGGAATGAACTCATAGCTCATGTCGCGCGGCGCCTTACCGGCCGCTGGGCCGAACAGCTGGTCGACCACCACCATGGCCTCACCGAGCGCCACCGGCGTGAGCTGCACCCGGCTGGTGACATCGCCCACCGCGTAAATATGGGGCACATTGGTTTGGTAGCGCTCGTTGACGATCACCTCGCCTTGGCCGCCCTGGGCCACGCCCACGGTTTTTAACCCCAGATCGGTAACGTTGGGCACGCGGCCGGTGGCGTAGAGCACCGCGTCGGCCATCACAATGCTGCCGCCCTCGCACTCCACGCGAAGGCCGTCGGCGGTCTTTTGCAAGTCGACCACCCCGGTATTGAGCCGCAGGTCGACGCCAGACTTGATCATTTCCTGGGCAACAAAATGGCGGATCTCATCGTCAAAACCGCGCAGCACCTGCCCGCCGCGATAAAGCTGCGTGACGGTCGAGCCCAGACCGTTGAAGATGGAGGCGAACTCGCAGGCGATGTAGCCGCCGCCCACCACCAGCAGGCGTTTCGGAAAGGGCTCCAAGTCGAAGATCTCATTGGAGGTGATGACATGTTCGAGGCCTTGAAAGTGCGGCACGAAGGGCGTGCCGCCGGTCGCCACCAAAATGTTCTTGGCGGTGAACTGCTGGTGGCCCGAGCCTCCGTCGGCGAGCAGCGTGGCCAGGGTGATCGCGTGTTCGCCGTCGAGGCGGGCAAAGCCGTTGAGTACCGTCACGCCCGATCCGCTCAACAGGTTGCTGTAGACACCATTCAGGCGGCTGATTTCCTTGGCCCGGTTGGCCTTGAGCGTGCCCCAGTTGAGCAAAGGCTTTTCGCCTTCCCAACCGAAACCGGCGGATTCGTGAAAGCTTTCGCCGTAGTGCGCCGCGTAGCTGTACAGCTTTTTGGGGATGCAACCCACGTTGACGCAGGTGCCGCCCAAGCCGTCGGTGCCCAGCATCTCGGCCAGTGCCACGCGCGCACCGCGCTGCGCGGCCATGCGCGCGGCGCGCACGCCACCGCTGCCGCCGCCAATGACAAAAAGATCGAAGTCAAATGAAGCCATGTTTTGAGAGTCCTTGTGTGAGGCTTCGATGGTAGATGGCACCGAGAATCGATGCATGAGCAATGCCATGACCGCCCCTTCGCCTCTGACCGTTGTGCTGGGTGGTACCGGCGGGGTGGGCGCAGCGCTGGTGGACGCCTTGCAAGCGCGCGGCGAGACCGTGCTGGCCATCGGTCGGCGCACCGACCCCGCGCTTGATTACACCCAGCCCGAGTCGGTCGCCGCCTGTGCGCAGCAGGTGGCCGATCGCTTGGCGCAGCGCGGTGAGACGCTGGCCCGGCTCATCGTGGCCACCGGTTTCCTGCACGGTGAGACCGCATCAGGCGTCCGCGCGGAGCCCGAGCGCTCCTGGCAGCACCTGGACGCGGATGCGCTGGCGCACAGCTTCGCCGTCAACGCCATCGGCCCGGCGTTGGTGATGCGCCATTTCTTCCCGCTGTTGCCGCGCCAAGGGCAGTGTCTGGCCGCGTTCTTCTCGGCGCGGGTGGGCAGCATCGGCGATAACGCGCTCGGTGGCTGGTATGCCTACCGGGCGGCGAAGGCCGCGCTCAACCAGCTGGTGCACACGGCGGCCATCGAACTCGCGCGGCGCAACCGCGAGGCGGTGTGCGTGGCGCTGCACCCGGGCACGGTGGACACGCCGCTGTCGCAGCCGTTTGCCAAGACCGGGCTGAAAGTGCGTCCGCCCGAGGTGGCCGCGGCTGAGCTGCTGACGGTGATGGACGGGCTAACTGCAGCCCAGACCGGCGGCTTCTTTGACCATCAAGGGAAAACCGTGCCCTGGTGAGTCTGTCGCGCTCAGCCACTGCTGCTCGGCAGCGAGGAAGTGATTCAAGGGCACCGCGGGACTGGCTTCGCCAGACCGCCAGTGCCGCCCCCTGGGGGGTGACGCCGCAGGCGGCGCGGGGGGCATGGTCCTGCGGCGCGGGGGGTCAATAAGTGAACACCCCGCGACCCGTCTTGCGACCCAGCCAACCAGCCGCCACCATCTCTTTCAGCAGCGGCGCCGGGCGGTACTTGCTGTCGTTGAACTCGGCTATGTAGACGTTCATCACCGCCAGGCAGACGTCCAGGCCGATCATGTCGGCCAGGGCCAGTGGGCCGATTGGCTGGTTGGTACCGAGCTTCATGCCAGCGTCGATGTCTTCTGGCGTGGCGAGGCCTTCGGCGAGCACGAAGAAGGCCTCGTTGATCATCGGCACCAAGATGCGGTTGACCACGAAGCCGGGTGCGTTCTTCACCGTGATCGGTGACTTGCCCAGGCGCTCGGCCAATGCCTTGACGGCGTCGTGTGTGGCGTCGCTGGTTTGCAGTCCGCGGATGATCTCCACCAGCGCCATCATCGGCACTGGGTTGAAGAAATGCATGCCAATGAAGCGGTCGGCGCGCTGGGTGGCCGCGGCCAGCTTGGTGATGCTGATGGAGCTGGTGTTGGTCGCCACGATCACCTCGGGCGCAAGCAGGCCGTCGAGCTGCTGCAGGATTTTCACCTTGAGCCCTTCGCTCTCGGTCGCGGCTTCGATCACCAATTGCGCACCTTTCAGGTCGTCGTAACTCGTTGAGCCTTGAATCAAGCCGAGCGCGGTGGCTTTGTCTGCGGCACTGATCTTTTCTTTCTTGATCAGGCGGTCCAGGCTGCTGGCCACGGTCGCCAGGCCTTTGTCGATCGCGGCCTGGTTGATGTCGACCAGCACCACGCGGATGCCGCGGGTGGCGCAGGCTTGGGCAATGCCGTTGCCCATGGTGCCCGAGCCGATGATGCCGACGGTCTGGATGGGGTTGCTCATGCGGGAATCACTCCTAAAAAATGGAAAAACGATGGTATGGCGCGGTGCGGGCAGCCTGTTGTCGCTCAGTCGCCCAAGTGTCCGCATTAGGCGGCGCTGCCTACCGGGTGCCAAGGGCCCTGTGCTAACTTGAATTCCATTGTCCCGCATGGCCCGATGCGTTCCGGTGTCAGGCATGTTGTGTGGGTGGTGACAACAACCGATTTGTGAGGCCAACGTCCAGCGGATCGCACGGAGAAATGACCATGTACGACTACATCATCGTTGGCGGCGGATCGGGCGGCAGCGTGCTCGCCGGCCGCTTGAGCGAAGACCCAGCAATCCGCGTCGCCCTGCTGGAAGCGGGTCTGGCCGATCGCAGCGTTTTGATCCACTGCCCGGCCGGTTTGGCGCTGATGGCCAAGTACGAGCTGAACGGCTGGGGCTACAACACCGTGCCGCAGCCCGGTCTCAACGGCCGGCGTGGCTACCAGCCGCGCGGCAAGGTGCTGGGCGGTTCGAGCTCGATCAACGCCATGGTCTACGCGCGCGGCGTGGCCTGGGACTACGACCAGTGGGCCGCGCGGGGCAACACCGGCTGGTCGTGGGCTGACGTACTGCCTTACTTCAAACGCTCTGAGCACAACGCGCGCGGTGCCGATGCGCTGCACGGCCAGGGCGGCCCGCTGCATGTGATGGACCTGCGCAGCCCCAACGCGTTTTTGCCCGCTTACATCGAGGCGGGCAAGCAGGCGGGCTACCGATACAACCCCGATTTCAACGGTCCCCAGCAAGAGGGCGTGGGCGCCTACCAGGTGACGCACAAGAACGGCGAGCGCTGGAGCGCCGCCAAGGGCTACCTCACGCCGCATCTGGGCCGCGCCAACCTCACCGTGATCACCCAGGCGCTCACCAGCCGGGTGCTGACTGAGGTGGTTGGCGGCCAGCCACGCGCCACCGGCATCGAGTACCGGGGCAATGGCGGGCGCGGCAATGCGCAGACGCTGCTGCTCAAGCCGGGCGGTGAGGTGCTGTTGAGTGCGGGCTCGTTTGGCTCGCCGCAGCTGCTCATGCTCTCGGGCATCGGTCCTGCCGAGCACCTCAAACAACACGGCATTGCGGTGGTCCACGAACTGCCCGGGGTAGGGGAGAACCTGCACGACCACCCCGACGTGGTGATCGTGGTCAACGCGCCCAAGGTGACCGATTTGTTTGGCCTGTCGCTCAAAGGCATGGTCAGCATGCTGCGTGGCGTTTTTGAATGGCGGCGCAGCCGCAGCGGCGCACTCACCACCAACTTCGCCGAGGGCGGTGGTTTCATCAAGAGCTCGCCCGACCAGGCCATTCCCGACCTGCAATGGCACTTCGTGGTGGGCAAGCTGGTGGATCACGGTCGCAAGACGGTGTTTGGGCACGGTTATTCCTGCCATGTGTGCCTGCTGCGCCCCAAGAGCCGGGGCACGCTGCGCCTGGCCAGTGCCGACCCGCAGGCGGCGCCGCTGATCGACCCTGCCTTCCTGCAAGACCCCGACGACATGGCGCGCATGGTGCGCGGCTTCAAGCTCACGCGCCGCATGTTGCAGCAGCACGCGCTCACCCGCTACGGCGGCCTTGAATCCAAGACGTCCATTTCGGCGCAGAGCGATGCGCAGATCGAGCAGTTCATCCGCAACCACGCCGACACCATCTACCACCCGGTGGGCACCTGCCGCATGGGCAGCGATGCGATGGCGGTGGTGGACGCGCGGCTGCGCGTGCACGGCGTCAGCCAGCTGCGCGTGGTGGATGCGTCGGTGATGCCACAGGTGGTGGGTGGCAACACCAACGCGCCGGTGGTCATGATGGGAGAGAAAGCGGTCGATATGATTCGGGAAGACCGCCGCACGGCTGTCACAGCGATACCCTTGTCGGTATCGCCAACGACCCTCGCCAAGCCCCTGGAGACCACCGCATGATTCTCGAGCACGCCGATATTCGCATCGACCCAGCGCAAGCCAATGCCTTTGAAGAAGCGATAGAGCGCGCCGCGCGCACCGTGATCTCAAACGCCAAGGGCTTCCAGGACTTCCAGGTCAACCGCAGCATCGAGAGCCCCGGCCGCTACCTGCTTACCATCCACTGGGACACGCTGGAAGACCACACGGTGGGCTTTCGCGAATCGGCGGCATTCGCCGAATGGCGTGCCATCGTCGGCCCGTTCTTTGCGGCGCCGCCGGTGGTGGAGCACTTCGAGCTGGTGAGCGAAAGCTGAAGCGGGGGAGGGGAGAAGTCACCCCTTCCTCATCAACGTTGACTTCCCAAACAGGCTCTCGATCAGATCCACCGCTACCTCGGCCGTGCGGTTGCGCACATCCAGCGCGGGGTTGAGTTCCATCACGTCCATCGATGCCATGCGCCCGGTGTCGGCGATCATTTCCATGCAGAGCTGGGCTTCGCGGTAGGTCGGCCCGCCGAGCACGGTGGTGGCCACGCCGGGGGCAAATTCGGGGTCGAGGAAGTCGACGTCGAAGCTCACATGCAAATGCGTGTTGTCGTCCATGCCGGCCAGCGCCTGCTGCATGGTGTGGCGCATGCCCATCTCGTCGATGTAGCGCATGTCAAACACCTCCAACCCGTGCTCGTGCACGAAGCGCTTCTCGCCCGCGTCCACACTGCGGATGCCGATCTGCTTCACCACCGAGGGTGAAATGGCGGGCGTGGTGCCGCCAATACCGGTGAGCTCGGCTGGGCCGAACCCACACAGCACAGCCACTGGCATGCCGTGTGTGTTGCCGCTGGGCGTGAGCATGGCGGTGTTGAAGTCGGTGTGGGCGTCGAGCCAGATCACCCGCAGTTGCTTGCCAGTCTCTCGGCAGTGGCGCGCCACCGCGCTGATGGAGCCAATGCCCAAGCAGTGGTCACCACCCAGCACCATGGGCATCGCCCCTTGCGCCAAGGCATCGTGCACTGCGGTGTGCAGCGTCTCGTTCCAGGTCGTCACCTCGCGCAGGTGCCGGTAACCCTCTGCGGGCGGTTGCCAAGGATTCGCAGGCCCGCTCAGGTTGCCGCTATCGTGCACCTGCAGGCCGTGGCTCTCCAGCACCGTGGCCAGCCCGGCCACGCGCAGCGCCTCTGGGCCCATGGAGGCGCCCCGCGCGCCCGCGCCGATATCGGTGGGCACGCCGATCAAATGAATGGTTTTTTGCATGGCGCTATTTTGAGCCCAGCGCGGTGGCTGCGGGTAGGGCCGTGAGAGACGGTGGCGCAGCCCTTTGGTGGCGCGTGTGCCCCTGTCGCAAGTGGTGCTGCCGCGACCCGCCAAATGGGTGACAGCCACTGTCCGACAATGGAGGTCTCCGGTGCAAAGCGCCGTCTTATGCGCCCCGAGCGCCCCGTCGATGCAACTTCCCACCCCCGATCCCTGGACCGCTTGCGGCATTCACCACCTGCAACGCAACGCGCGCGGCTGGCTGCAGCCGACCGAAGGCTACTGGCGCCTCTGGCTGGAGCGCCCCGAGCTGGCGCTGGTGGAAGAATCCTGCACCGCCGAGCAGGCTTTGCATGCTGCCTTGATGGATGAGCCTGGTCGCACGGTGTCAGCGGCCGAGTTGGCGTCATTGCAAGACGACGATGCGCGGGCCAACCACCAGCTGTTTCTGGCCTTTCGCGACACGGTCACCGAAGCGGGCTCGCTGGAGGCCGCCTACGCCGGCTTCTTTCGCGCCGGATCGATCCAGATCCCGCCGTTGTTTCTTGATCTGATGGTGCAGGCCATCGTGTGCAACCTGCTGCAGAACGCCAACACAGACGCACCCGTCGACGCCTGGACCTGGCGCGCCGCCGAGCTGCTGTTTCGCCGCCAGCGGGTGCAGGTGCAAGACGGGCGTGTGCTCAGCGGCGACGCGCAGGTGTTGGACATGCTGAGCGAGACCGGTGGGCTGGGCGAAGTGGGCCGGCTGCTGATGCAGGGCGGTGCCAGTCTGGCACCGGTGCAGGTGGAGGTGCTGGGCGAAGACAACGCCGAGCGTTACCTGACCAGCCGCGAAGGCCTGGGCCGTTTCAACTTTGTGCTCGATCTCACCCACGAGGTGCGCAACGAGTTGCCCCACGGCCTCACGCTGACCATGACGCGTTCCCGCTCCGGCCTCAAGGCGCTGGCCCGTGTGCTGGCGCTTTGGGTGGTCCACTTCCACGGTACACCGGTGCAGATCGAGCCCGAGGCGCAAGTGGATGACCCGGCTTGGCGCTGGCATTTGGGGCTGGACGTCGAGTCCACCCAACTGCTCAACGATCTCTACACCGGCCAAGCGGTGGCGCCAGAGCGGCAGGTGCGGTTGATCAGCCTGTTCAAACTGCGCTTCGATGATCTGGCCGACATGCGCGAAGACGTGCGCGGCAAGCCGGTGTATCTCGGCCTTGCCATGGCGCCAGACGGCTCGCTCAAGCTCAAGCCGCAGAACCTGCTCATCAACCTCCCGCTGTCGAAGCCGAGCTGAAGAGCCGACATCTGTCGCGATCAGGCGCGGGGCAGCTCGATGTTGAAGGTGGCGCCCTCGCCAGGCGTGCTCTGGGCCCAAATGCGGCCTTCCATGCGCTCGACCGCCTTGTGCACCATGGCCAAGCCAATGCCAGTGCCTGCGATCTGGTCGGGCCGGTGCAGGCGCTGGAAGATGGCGAAGATGCGGTCGTGGTGCTTCATGTCAAAGCCGATGCCCTGATCGCACACCGACAGCCGCACCAGCGGCCCGAACATGCGGGCCTCGATCTCGATTTCGGGCGTGTGCCCTGGGCGGGCGAACTTCATCGCGTTGTCGATCAGGTTGCGCAGCACCATGGCCAGCCCTTGCGGATGCGCCATCGCCGCGAGCTCTGGCGCGATGTTGACGCGCACCAATGCCTGTTGGGCTTCCAGCTCGTTGCGCATGCCCTCCAGCACCTCGCTGACCGAACCCGTCAGCCGCAGCGGCACCAGTCCCCGCCCCAGCTCCTCGATGCGGCAATAGGCCAGCAGGTCGCTGATGAGGCGCGCCATGTGCATCGTCGCGCGCTGAATGCGGTTGAGGTAGTGGCGGGCTTCCTCGTTCAGCGCTTCGCTGTGTTCCTGAAGGAGCAGCGAAGCGAACCCCTCCACGCTGCGCAGCGGCGACTTCAGGTCGTGCGACACCGAGTAGGCGAACGACTCCAGCTCCCGGTTGGCCTGGCTCAAGCGCTTGATGCTGATGTCAAGCTGTTGGGTCCGCTCGGCCACCCGCTGTTCCAGCTCGGTGGCGAGAAGCCGCAGTTTCGCCTCAGCGGTACGACGCTCAGTGACGTTCAAAAGCATCTGCGCAAACAAGTGCAGCAGGCTGATCTCGTCATGGTCGAAGTGCTGGGTGCTGCGCACCGAATCAAAACCCACAAACCCCACCCTACCGTTCGGGGAACTCATGGGCAGGGTGATCAGGCTGCGGACGCCTTGAGGTTCCAAGAGCTCGCGCACGCTGCCAGCGGGGAGCTGCATGACATCGTCGATCGAGAAAGCTTTTCGCTGCTCGTGTGCAGCGATCCACTCGGGCATCAGATCCATGGAAACGCTTTGCAGCTGATCGATGACGGGCTCTATGCCCTGGGCGCACCACTCGTGCGTGTTGCATGCGGTGAAAGTGCCCGGATGGTAGATGAAGATGTAGACCCGATCGGCACTGACAAGCGCACCAATGTCGGCCAGCGCTTGATTGATCCCCACGTCGATCTCCTCAATAGGCAAATTGATGAAGCTGCTGGCCAGCTTCGCCTGCAACTGCATGAGCTGGTGCAGTCGATCCTGCTGGCTGCGCAACTCCTCGCGCTCGGTGATATCGCGCGTGAGCAGCATGCAGTGATCGCTGTTGGGAATGCGTGCCCCGCGAGCGTTGAAATGCCGCAGGCCAAGGTGGGGCAGGTCCAGCTCATACTCGAAATCGCAGAGCTGCCCCAGGCGCGCTTTCTGCATTTCGCGCTCAATCGCCGTCGCCACATCGCGCGGAACCACCTCGGCGACGGTTTTGCCCAGGAACATATTGGACGGCACGTACAGGCCTTCGTCCTCCAGGCCGTGGTAGTGGATAAAGCGGTTGCTGTTGTCGAGAACGAACAAGCGATCGTGCAACACTTCAAACACGCTCTCCAGCATGGCGCCTCGTGCGCGCGCCGCGTCCTCGGCGCGCTTGAGTTCGGAGATGTCGACACAAGAGCCAATGAACCCCACCGGCTGCTGGTCAGCGTCCAGCCGCGGCAGGCATTGCTCCATCACCCAGCGAAATGTGCCGCTGTGGTGGTGCAGTCGGTATTCCAGAGAATAGGGCTGGAGGTTGGCCAGCGCCAGACGCACCGCTTGGCGCCGCTTTGCCGCATCCTCGGGGTGAACATCTTGCGCCAGGCCGTCGCCCATCACATCCGACTCAGCCCGCCCGGTGAATTGCACCCAGCACCGGTTCACCCAATCGACCCGACCCAGCAGATCGGCGGTCCAAAACAGCACCGGTGAGGCATTAGCCACCGTGTCCAGCTGCTGCAGGGTCTGCCGTCGCGATTCCGCCAGCGCCCGCCGCTCGGTGATCTCAAAGGTGGTGCCTGCCATGTAGGTCGCGCGTCCCGCGAGATTGCGAAACGCCTGGCCGGTGCTTTCGAACCAGTGCACCTGCCCCTGTGCATCGCGCAGCCGGAAATTGACGTTGTAAGGCTTGTTGTTGCGCAGATGCTCTTTGAGCGCTTGCGCCACCTGCGCACGGTCTTCAGGCAGCATGATTTCACTGGTTTTTTCGGCCAGCGACGTTTGGGGCACAGACGTGTACCCGAGCTGCGCAAGGGATGAGGGTGCATAACGCATCAAACCTGTTTCCAGATCCCAGTCCCAAACATGGCCTGAGTCGAGCGCCAGCTGGAAACGCCGCTCGCAGAGCGTGAGCTCGCGCAAGCTGCGGTTCAGGCGCCAGCCCGCCAGTGCGATGCCCAGGGAGAGCAGCAGCGACAAACCCACCCAGTAGGGCAATCGCTCGGTCCATACCGCAAGCGCGGTTTGGGTGGAGGCGCCGTACACCAGCACCAGCTGGTCGGCCGGGCCGCTGAGCCGCTCGTAGGCCACGCGGCGTGCCACGCCGTCGAACTGGCTGATCACATCGACGATGCCGGTGGGGTTTTGCGCAGCGTGTGCCACCCATTCGGTGGTCACGTTCATACCCAGTTCGGCATAGACGCGAGGTGCCCACGCGAGCAGCGTAGCGCTGCCGTCGTTGTTCATCCGGAACAGGGAAGCCCGGTCGCTTTCGTTGCGGAGCTCGCTCTCCAGCCACCGTTGAAGCGCATCGAATCTCAGGCCGACCGCGTAGCCGACGATGCCTTGGGTGTTGGGGTCGGCGCGCCAAACCAAAGGGATCATGGCTTTGTCCGGCAGGCCTACGGTGCTGCCCACACCCCAGTGAGTCTCAGCGGTGACTGCCAGCAGGCGAAGCGCTCGCGTCTGCAGGTCCGCTGGCTTGTCGGTCGGACCAATGAGCGCAATGTCGCTGTTGCTGGAGCCAATTGCGCGCAGCCCGAAGGGCAATGGCAGCACCGCCAGCAGTTCGGTTTGCGAGTGAGCCAGTTCAGCCGCAGGGGTTTCAAACGGTTGTGACGACGCCAGTTGAAGGCGGTCGTTGAACTGGTCGATTGCAGTGCGGGCGACGGTCAGCGACTGCTGCAGGTCGGTGGCCAACCGGTGGGCACCGCGCGCCGCGAGTTCAGCCCTCTCGTTCAGCACCCGCTCGCGCTCCAGCCACAAAAAACCAGCGGTGGCGCCCAGCACCAAGGCGATTGAGCCCAGCGTGGCAGCGGCGATCAGCTTACCGCTGAGCCATGCTGGCTGCGCAGCGTGCTCGGCTGGCGTCATGCTGAAGGAGCGCTATGCAGTTTTGGGCATGGGCGGCATCATAAATTTCCGCCAGTTTAGTGTCCTACATCGCTTTCATTGCACCGAAAAGCGCCTCAAAGCAGCCATTTTTGCGATGCCTTCCCGCAAACGGAACGCCGCTGTCCAGATGCGACCCTCCCAAAGCTGGTTCACATGTTGCGCCGGTACTGCCCGCCCACCTCAAACAGGGCGCTGGTGATCTGGCCCAGGCTGCACACGCGCACCGCTTCCATCAGCACATCAAACACGTTGCTGTTGTGAATCACCGCTTGCTTGAGCTTCTCCAGCATGGCGGGCGCCTCGGCCGCGTGTTGTGTGTGGAAGTCGGCCAAGCGCTGGAGTTGCGACTGCTTCTCTTCGTCGGTGGAGCGCGCAAGTTCCAGCGTGTCCGACGTGGGGTCGCCGTGCGGATTGCGGAAGGTGTTGACGCCGATGATCGGGTACTCACCAGTGTGTTTCAGCATCTCGTAATGCATCGACTCGTCTTGGATCTTGCCGCGCTGGTAGCCGGTCTCCATCGCACCCAGCACACCGCCGCGGTCCGCGATTTTCTCGAACTCGGTCAGCACCGCTTCTTCCAGCAGCTCGGTCAGCTCATCGATGATGAACGCGCCCTGGTTCGGATTCTCGTTCTTCGCCAGACCCCACTCGCGGTTGATGATGAGCTGGATCGCCATCGCGCGGCGCACCGATTCTTCGGTCGGCGTGGTGATGGCCTCGTCAAACGCGTTGGTGTGCAGGCTGTTGCAGTTGTCGTAAATGGCGATCAGCGCTTGCAATGTGGTGCGGATGTCGTTGAACTGGATCTCCTGCGCGTGCAGGCTGCGACCGCTGGTCTGCACGTGGTATTTGAGTTTTTGCGAGCGCTCGTTGGCTCCGTATTTTTCCTTCATCGCCACCGCCCAGATGCGGCGCGCCACGCGGCCGAGAACGGTGTATTCCGGGTCCATGCCGTTGCTGAAGAAGAACGAGAGGTTGGGCGCGAAGTCGTCGATGTGCATCCCACGCGCGAGGTACGCCTCCACGAAGGTGAAGCCGTTGGAAAGCGTGAACGCGAGCTGGCTGATCGGGTTGGCGCCGGCCTCGGCGATGTGATAGCCGCTGATGCTCACCGAGTAGAAATTGCGCACGTCGTGGTGCACAAAATACTCGGCGATGTCGCCCATGACTTTCAACGAAAACTCGGTGGAGAAGATGCAGGTGTTCTGGCCCTGGTCTTCTTTCAAGATGTCGGCCTGCACCGTGCCGCGCACGTTGGCTTGCACCCATTCTTTGATTTTGGCGGCTTCGGTGTCGGTGGGATCGCGGCCGTTGTCTGCCTTGAATTTGTCGAGGTTTTGATCGATCGCGGTGTTCATGAACATCGCCAGGATCGTGGGCGCCGGGCCGTTGATCGTCATCGAGACCGACGTGGCCGGTGCGCACAAATCGAATCCGCCGTAGAGCACCTTCATGTCGTCCAGCGTGGCGATGCTCACGCCCGAGTTGCCCACCTTGCCGTAGATGTCGGGGCGCGGATCGGGGTCGTTGCCGTAGAGCGTGACCGAGTCGAAAGCGGTCGAGAGGCGCTTGGCGGGCATGCCCTCGCTCAGCAGCTTGAAGCGCGTGTTGGTGCGAAACGCATCGCCTTCGCCGGCGAACATGCGGGTTGGGTCTTCGCCCTCGCGCTTGAAGGCAAAGGTGCCGGCGGTGTAGGGGTAGCTGCCAGGCGCGTTGTCGAGCATCAGCCACTTCAGGATTTCACCGTGGTCCTCGTAGGTGGGCAGCGCCACCTTGCGAATGACCGTGCCCGAGAGGCTCTTGCTGGTGAGCGCGGTGCGGATCTCTTTGTCGCGAATCTTCACCACATACTCGTCGCCCGCGTAGGCTTTTTGTATGTCGGGCCACTGCGCGAGCAGCTTGCGCGCGTCGGTGTCCTGCTGCAGTTCGCGCGTTTGGGCCAAATCGATCGCGGCTTCGGCGGCTTTGGTGCGGGTGGGTTTGTCGATGGCGAGCATGCGCGCGGCTTCGCGCAGTTGCTGGATTTCGCGCGCCAGCCGCGCTTGGGCGCGTGCGCGCTTTTTGTAGCCGCGCACCGTGTCGGTGATCTCGGCCAGGTAGCGCGAGCGCGCTGGCGGCACGATGGGGGTTTGGTTGGTGCTGTGGCGCACGTTCGCCGCGGGCAGCTTGCCCTCGGTCAGCGGCAGACCCAGCTCGATCAGGCGCTGCTTGAGCGATTGGTACAGCGCGGTCACGCCGTCGTCGTTGAAGCGCGCGGCCATGGTGCCAAACACCGGCATGGTGTCGGGCATCACGGTGAACGCCTCGCGGTTGCGCTGCACCTGTTTGGCCACGTCGCGCAAGGCATCGAGTGAGCCCTTGCGGTCGAATTTGTTGATCGCCACGAACTCGGCAAAGTCGAGCATGTCGATCTTCTCCAGCTGGCTGGCGGCGCCGAACTCGGGCGTCATCACATACATCGGCACGTCAACGTAAGGCACGATGGCCGCATCGCCCTGGCCAATGCCCGAGGTCTCCACCACGATGAGGTCGAAGCCCGCCACCTTGCAAGCCGCCAGCACATCGGGCAAAGCCGCGCTGATTTCGCTGGAGGTGTCGCGCGTGGCGAGACTGCGCATGTAGACGCGGGGGCCCTGCTGCCAGGGATTGATCGCGTTCATGCGGATGCGGTCGCCGAGGAGTGCGCCACCGCTCTTGCGGCGCGACGGATCGATGGAGATCACCGCGATGCGCAGCGCGTCGTTTTGGTCCAAGCGCACACGGCGGATCAGCTCGTCGGTGAGCGACGATTTGCCCGCGCCGCCGGTGCCGGTGATGCCGATCACTGGGGTTTTGATCTGGGCCGCTTGGCTGCGCAGCGTCTCCAGCAGCTCAGCTTGTGCGCCCCCGTTTTCCACGGCGGTGATCAGCTGCGCCAGTGCGCGCCAGCTCATCTCGGTGTGGCCCTGAATCGCGGTGAGATTTTTCGGCGCGTGGCCGCTGATGTCGCGGTCGCAGCGCATCACCATCTCGCCGATCATGCCGGCCAGGCCCATGCGCTGGCCGTCTTGCGGGCTGTAAATGCGCGCCACGCCGTGCGCTTGCAGTTCGTTGATTTCAGACGGCACGATCACGCCGCCACCGCCACCAAACACCTGAATGTGCTCACCACCGCGCTCGCGCAGCAGATCGACCATGTACTTGAAATACTCGACGTGACCGCCCTGGTAGGAGCTGATCGCGATGCCTTGGGCGTCTTCTTGCAGTGCGGCGGTCACCACCTCGTCCACCGAACGGTTGTGCCCCAGGTGCACCACCTCGGCGCCCATGCCTTGCAAGATACGCCGCATGATGTTGATCGCGGCGTCGTGCCCGTCGAACAGGCTGGCTGCGGTGACGAAGCGCACCTTGTTGGTGGGGCGGTAGCTGGCCAGGGCTTGGTAGTCGGCGGAGAGTTGGGTCATGACGAGGTCCTTGCAAGAGAAATGTATTTACTCGACCCGCAAGCCCACCTGGGCTGGGTCTTGCGGGGGGAAGCGCAGTTTCAGCGCTTGAAGGCTGTCGCGCACCAGGGTGCCGATCATCAGGTTGCGGTGGGTTTTGGAGTCGGCCGGCACCACGGTCCAGGGCGCCCAGTCGGTGTGGGTGGCGGCCAGCGCCGCGTCGTAGGCGAGCCGGTAGGTGTCCCACTGCTTGCGCACGGTGAGGTCGCCCGGGCTGAATTTCCAGTGTTTGGCTGGGTCGTCCAGCCGCTGCTGGAGGCGCTCGCGCTGTTCTTCCTTGCTGATGTGCAGCAGGCATTTCAGGATGACCGTGCCCGACTCCGCCAGCAAGCGCTCGAAGGCGTTGATCTGGGCGTAGCGTTGGCGGGTTTGCTCGGGCGTGATCTGGCCGTTGACCACCGGCACCAGCACATCTTCGTAGTGGCTCCGGTTGAACACCATGATCTCGCCCGCGCCGGGCATCCGCTGGTGGATGCGCCAAAGGAAGTCGTGCGCGCGTTCAGCTTCGGTCGGTGCTTTCCAGCCCACGGTGTGAACCCCCAGCGGGCTGGTGCGCGCGAACACACCACGCACCGTGCCGTCCTTGCCAGCGGTGTCGGTGCCCTGCAGCACCAGCAGCAGCTTGTAGCGGCCATCGGCAAAAAACAGGTTTTGCAGCGCGTCAATCTCCATCGCCAGTTGCTCCACCGCCGCCTTGTCGTCGGTTTTCTGGCCTTTGGAAAACGGCTTGGCGCTCGGGTCCCAGTCGGACAGCGAGGCCTTGTTTTCCCGCCATTGCCAGTCGTTCCACAAACTGCCCTTGTCCGCCTGGATGGCGGCGAGCGGAAACGGCAGAGCGAGGGTGTCAGATCGGGTCATGCTTGTCTCTTTGGCGGTTCGCTGCGGCGGTGCTTTTCGTGTCCGTCAGATTGACGTTTACGTAAACGTCAATGGTAACCCGGTTGGGTGCCTTGTGGGGGCTGCGTGTGGCCGGTTAGCGTACGCCTCTGCAGTCGTTTTGACCACTGGGTCGCTGCACAATGGAACATGTGCCAGCGGCTGGCGGCGTGCCCTGTGTCCGATGATCTTCTACGGCGCTCTTCAGGCATGTGCACCCGATCACAAGCGACCCCTTGTGCCCACTTTTTTGCGCTGCATCCATGCAGCCACCAACGCCATGAAACCCATCCAGCTGTTCGACCCCGCTTCCAGCACCTACACCTACCTGCTGTTCGACCAGGCCAGCCGCGAGGCGCTCATCATCGACCCGGTGGACGAGCAGATCGAGCGCGACCTCGCGGTTTTGCGCGAGTACGGCTTGAACCTGGTTTGGGCGTTGGAAACCCACGCCCACGCCGACCACATCACCAGCGCCGGCCAATTGGCTGAGCTCGCTGGCGCCAAAACCGCCGCGCCGGTGGGCTGCGGCATCGGAACCGCTGGCGTGCAACTGAGTGATGGCGACACGCTGCGCTTCGGCGGCGAGACGCTGCTGGCCCTGCACACGCCAGGTCACACCGCCGGCAGCATGAGCTTTGTCTGGCGCGACCATGTGTTCACTGGCGACACCTTGCTGATCAACGGCTGCGGCCGCACCGACTTCCAGTCGGGCAGCGCCAGCGCGCTCTACAGCAGCATCACCCGCGTGCTGTTCGCACTGCCCGAGTCCACCACGGTGTGGCCTGGCCACGATTACCAAGGCCGCCACCACTCCAGCATTGGCGAAGAAAAGGCGGGCAATTCGCGCATCGCTGGTAAGAGCGAAGCCGAGTTTGTGGCCACCATGGAATCGCTGAACCTGCCGCGCCCCAAGCGCATCGACGAAGCGGTGCCGGCCAACCTGAGCTCCGGCCTGCGCCACGACCTCGACGGTGCTTTGCTCATGCAGCCGCGCCCGGTACCAGCTGGTCTGGCCGGGTCTTACGCGGGCGATGTCTCGCCGCTGCTGGCCTGGCGCTGGGTGCAGGCGGGCGAGGCGGTGCTGGTGGATGTGCGCACCGACGCCGAGCGCGAGTGGGTCGGTTTTGTGCCCGGCGCGGTGGTGGCCGCCTGGAAGCAGTGGCCGGGCATGGCGCTCAATCCGCAGTTTGACCAAGCGGTGCAGCAGGCCGCAGCAGGCGGTAAAAAGCTGGTGCTGCTGTGCCGCAGCGGCGTGCGCTCCATCGCCGGTGCCCAGCGCGCCACGCAGCTCGGGCTGGCCGCTTACAACATCTTGGAAGGCTTTGAGGGCGACCCCGATGCCCAGGCGCATCGCGGCGAGTTCGGCGGCTGGCGGCGCCACGGTTTGCCTTGGCGGCAAAACTGAGCGGTCTTGCCAAGCGCGATCCCCTCTCAGCGCCTAGCGATAATGCGCGCATGACTTTTTTGGCTCTGGACGTTGGAAACACACGCCTGAAGTGGGCTTTGTACGAGGAGCCCAGGCCGGGCGCTCGGTTGCTGGCCCAGGGCGCGCAGTTTCTGGAAAACATCGAAACCTTGGCCGAGGGCGAGTGGGCTGCCTTGCCGCCACCGCGCTGGATGCTGGGTTGTGTTGTTGCGGGCGACGCGGTCAAGCGACGCGTGCAGGAGCAGCTGGAGCTGTGGGACACAAGCCCGCAGTGGGTGGTGTCGAGCCAGCAGGAAGCGGGTCTGACCAATGGCTATGACCATCCGTGGCGCCTGGGTTCGGACCGCTGGGTTGCCATGATCGGCGCGCGTCACCGGGTGCTGGCCCAGGGAGCGCCCAAGCCTTGCGTGGTGGTGATGGTCGGCACCGCTGTGACGGTGGAGGCGGTGGACACTGAGGGGCGGTTTCTCGGCGGCATCATCTTGCCGGGTCACGGCATCATGCTGCGCGCGCTGGAATCGGGCACCGCCGGCCTGCATGTGCCCACCGGCGAGGTGCGCGACTTCCCCACCAACACCAGCGACGCGCTCACCAGCGGCGGCACCTTCGCCATTGCCGGCGCGGTACAGCGCATGGTGGACAACCTGCGCCGACACTGTGGTGACGAGCCAGTGGTCTACATGACCGGCGGCGCCGGCTGGAAGATGGCACCCAGCATGTCAACCCATGTCGAGCTGGTGGACAGCCTGATTTTTGATGGCTTGCTGGAGATCGCCAACAGACGGTTCCCCCCCCGCGCCGCCTGACGGCAGCACCTCCCAGGGGGCGGCACTGGCAGCCCGGCAAAGCCAGCTCTGCGGTGTCCGGTAACGGTCCCCATACGGCCAGCTGCTCGCCCTCCGGCGCGCGATGTCCCAAACCCAGAACGCCGCGGAACCGGCTTTGCCGGGCCGCCAGCGTTGCCCCCTGGGGGGTGACCGCGAAGCGGGCGCGGGGGGGTCAATCTCTCCAGGGCAGCATCATCGTCACCATCAGCAGGCGCTCGAATTCGGGGGTGAATTCGTCGACGATGCGCTGGGGCTCAGGGCACAGGCCGGTGTCGGCAATCACGCCAAACTGCACACCGCCGCCGTAGCTTAGGATCGACACGCCCAAACCCACGCTGCCGGTCTGGGGCACCCAGAACATGTTTTGCTCCAGGGTCGCGCCGCAGAGTTTGAGCTTGCCAACCGGGCCGGGCACGTTGGTCATCACTGCGGTGGTCTTCTTGCCGAACAGGTTGAGCAGCGCGTCTTGCACCGGCTTGGTCATCAGGCCAGCGACCGACAGCAGGCCGAAGGTGAGCAGCGGCTGCAGGCTGCCTTTGAGCGCGTTCATACGCGCGCGCACCGCAAACACGCGCTCAATCGGGTTGTCCATGCCGATGGGCAGCACTAGTGGCACCAGGCCGAACCGGTTGCCCAGCTTCCACGCGTCTTCCATTGGCCGCAGGTTGATCGGCACCATGGCGCGAATTTCCTGGCCGCTGGTGTCGTCGCCCTGGCTGCGCAGGTACGAGCCGATGGCACCCGCCACGCAGCTCAGCAACACGTCGTTGATCGAGCAGTTCAGCGCTTTGCCGATCGCCTTCACATCGGCCAGCGGCAGTGGTTCGCACCAAGCTACCCGTTTGGCTTTGCCGGGTTGGCCTTTCAGGCGGGTGGGCGAGTCGTCGGGCATGAGGGCGAGGGCGGCGAGGTCGCTGGCGAGCTGGCCGCCCAGGCGGGCCAGGTCCATCGCTTGTTCCAGGGTGTCGCTCAGGCCCTGTTGCGGCGCGGCCATGAGCGAAAACGACTTGGCCGCACCGCCACCGGCCACCTCCAGCGCGCGCGCTGTCAGGTCGCCCAGCGGCCGGATCAGGGTGTCGGCCACCCAGTCTTCGGCGCCTTCGACGCCGCCGCGTGTGGCGCGGCGCTTGCGCTTGGGCGGCAAGTGGCCGCCGTCCACCAGGCTCATCATCACGCCGATCAATGCGATGCCGTCGGCAATGCAATGGTGGATGCGCGCGATCAGCGCCGAGCCGCCTTCGTGGTCTTCCACCAGCTCAAAGCACCAGAGCGGGTGTGCGGGGTCCAGCGGCTGCAGGGCGAGGTCAGCGATGCGCGCCTGCAGTGCCGCTTGTGGGCTTTCACCGGGCTTGGCCACAAGCGCGCGGCTCACCACATGGCGCGTGATGTCGAAATCGGGGTCGTCAAGCCAGTGGGCGCCCGTGACGTCTTGGCACGCGTTCTGCACGAAGCGCCGGTAGGGCAGCAGGCGCTCGCTCACCCGCTCGCGCAGTGCCGCTAAAGACACGCCAGGGCGCAGCACCCACACGCCCAGGATCATCATGAGGTTGGCGTCTGAGTCCATGCGCAGCCAGGCGGTGTCGACCTTGCTCATGCGCTCGCCTTCCAGCCCGAGCGCGCTGGCGAAGCTGGACCCGTTGGCCTGGCGTGGTGCTGGTGGTTGCGCGGTGGCCGGTGGTCGTCGGCGCGCGCGGGCGGCAGCGGCAGGCCGCGGGTGTGCCAACGGCGCGGCGTCGGCAGGGGCAATGCGCTGGACCATGGTGTCTCCTGTGGCCCGCCGCTGCCGCGTCCAATGCGAACGCGTTGAGGGCGGGACTTTTTGTTGGGGGTCGCAGCCTATTGTGCCGTCAGGGCAGACCGTAAGATACCGGGCCTGCCCCAAGGGGCCGCAGTTTTATTCCCCACTGAAGGAGTTCCGCATGTCCGATCTGCAAACCCGTTTCGATGCCGCCGTGGCCCAGTCCAAAAATCTGAGCGAGCGCCCTGACAACGCCACACTGCTCAAGATTTATGGCCTGTACAAGCAGTCCACCACCGGCGACAACGCCGAGAAAAAACCCGGCTTTGCCGATATGGTGGGCCGCGCCAAGTGGGACGCTTGGAACCAGTGCAAAGGCAGCTCGAACGATGAGGCGATGCAACAGTACATCGATCTGATTGCTCAGCTGAGCTGAGCTGAGCTGAGCGGTTGGATTTGTGAAAAGTGGGCTCGTGTTGGCCCGCTTTCCTTTGACCCTCAGGCTTTTTTCTTGCGGCTGGCGGGCTTTTTGACTGCCAGCAGCTGGTCGAGATTTTTCACAATCTCGCTCTCGATGCGCTCGCGAAAAGCGCCCAGCAGAAAACCCAGCTTGGCATCGAGCTCGAAATGGTCGGCGGTCACCAGCAGCGTGCCGCTGACGCCGCTGCGGCTGAACGCCACCTCGTCGCTTTCCTTGCCTTCTTCGTAGGTGCACGCCATGCCGAAGTCGCCTTCGGCTTGCTCGGCCCATTGCCAAGCGACTTTGCGCGCGCCGGTCAAGCCGAGTTTGTGCTTGCGCTGGATGTGTATATCGGCCATGGAGCGTGTTGTTTGGGTTGGTTCAGCGCAGGGAAGCTGGGGTGGTCGGCGCGTGGTCTGCAAGGCGGGTGGCGCTGCTCAGTTCGGCGAGCACCGTGCGGCGGGTTTCGCGCGGCTGTTTGGCCAGCGCGCGCACCGCATCATAAAACCGGGCGAAGTCTGCGCCCTCGTGCTGGAACAGGGCAATGAAGCCAGGCACAAGATCGTCGTAAGCAGCCTGGGCGCCAAAACTGGCGTTGTTGGTCTGGGCGACCCAGGCGTCGTAGCCCCGAAAGCCGCCCCACTCGCGCTTGAGTTCGTCGTACCCGGCGCGGAAGTTCAGCATCACCTCGGCCTTACGGCGCAGCTTGTCGGTGTCGCTCGCCGAGCCGTCTTCATAAACCACCTGCAAAGCGCTGCGAGTCGATCGGGTGAGGGCGCGGAACTGCTGGCGCCGTGCGTCAAACACCGCGTATTCGGCCCGCGCGGCTTCGCTGGCCTGCTCCTTGAGCCAGCGCTCACCACCCAGGCGCTCGACCGCGGTGGCAAACGATTCGTTGAAGGCGGTGTCGTTCTTCACATACAGCACCTGATGCGCCAGCTCGTGAAAGACCAGCCGCGCCAGCTCGCCCTCGGGGTAGCCGATGAAGGTGTTGAGCAGCGGGTCGCCGCCCAGCCAGTTGGTCCAGCCCAAGGTTGAATAAGCGGGTACCGGATAGACCGCGACCTCCAGCTCGGGCGGCAAGCTGGCGGCGAAGGCGCGGGCATTGGCCTCGTCGAAATAGCCCCGGTAGCCGACACAGCCGACCACCGGGAAACACCAAGTGTTCAATGTAAGTGAGAGCGCAGGCGCCGCCACCACGTTGTAGACCACCGCCCGGCGCCCGAGGTCGGCGTAGCGGTGGTAGCTGGCGTTGTCGGGCAGCGCGAGATCGCTGACCGCGAAGGCGCGGATGCGTTGCGCGGTGACCAGGCGCGTCTTGAGCGCGGCGGGGGTTTGTGCGTCTTGCAGCCAGTCGTCTACCGGGCGAGCGGCGCGCATCACGCTTATGTGGCCGGTGGCCGATTGCCAGTAGTAACCGACACCCGTGGTCGGGCCAGCGCAGCCTGTGAGGAGCGTCGCAGCCAAAACCACACCCAAAACACGCCGTGGAACCGGCTTCGCCAAAGCGAGGATTCCACCCAGCGCGCGCCGTGGAACCGGCTTCGCCGGGCCACTGGCGTGGCCCCCCCAGCAGGGGGGGAAGGCGCGAAGCGGCGCAGGGGGGGTGGCCGAATGCTTCGGCGCCGGGGGGGTCATTGACCTTCGACTTCCACCAAGCAGTCGTAAAACACCGGGCCATTGCCCATGTCGGTCAGGCGCTGGCTGGTGAGCTCGTTGACGTTGGTGCCGTTCAGACCGAGCTTGCGCCACCACACGCCGAGACCGTTGACCACGCCGGGGCGCGCGCGCCGTGACACATCGGCCTTGCAAAGGTACTCACCCCGCGCGTTAAACACACGTACCACCTGGCCGGTGCTGATGCCGCGCGCGGCGGCGTCGTCTGCGTGAATCTCCAGCAGCGGCTCGCGCTCGATCGCCCGCAGGCTGTCCACGTTGACGAAGGTGGAGTTGAGGAAGTTGCGCGCCGGTGGCGAGATCATGGCCAGCGGGTAGGCGGCGCTGCTGTTGGCTGGCTCGTAATTGGGCAGGTGGTCGGGCAGCGGGTCGTGGCCCTGCGAGGTAAGTCGGCTGCTGGCGAATTCGCAGCGGCCGGAGGGCGTGGGGAAGTTGCCCTCGGCGAACGGTGCCTCAATCACCGGCAGGGTGGCAAAGCCCTGGGACAGCAGGGTCTCGAAATCGACCTGGTCGCCGAAGGCGGTGCGGCACAGGGTTTCGTCGTCGTCCAGGAAGCAGGGGTCGTCAAACCCCATGCGCGCGGCCAGGTCGCGGAAGATGGCGGCGTTGCTGCGCGCTTGGCCCAGCGGCGCAATCGCTGGGCGGTTCAGCAACACGTCGGTGTGTCCGTAAGCAGCGTGGACGTCCCAGTGTTCGAGCTGCGTGGTGGCCGGCAGAATGAAGTCGGCGTAATCGGCGGTGTCGGTCTGAAAATGCTCCAGCACCACGGTGAACAGGTCTTCGCGCGCAAAACCCTGTGTCACCTTGCCCGACTCGGGAGCAACCGCCACCGGGTTGCTGTTGTAGACCACCAGCGCCTCGATCTGCGGGCCGAACCCAGGCGAAGAACCGCGCAGCAGATCGTCGCCGATGGTGACCATGTTGATGGTGCGCGGCTGGCGGTCCGCGAGCAGATCGGGCCGGTGCAGTGCGGCGCGCTGAATGGGGAAATGCCCGCTGGATGACAGCAGCAGACCACCAGCCCGGTGCCGCCAAGCGCCCACCAGCGCCGGCAGGCAAGCCACCGCGCGCACCGCGTTGCCGCCGCCGCGCACCCGCTGCATGCCGTAGTTGAGCCTTATCGCCGCTGGCACCGTGGTGCCGTAGTCGCGCGCCAGATCGACAATTTGTTGCATGGGCACGCCGCACACCTCGGCTGCGCGCTCGGGCGGCCACAACAGCGCTCGCTCGCGCAGGCCTTCCCAACCCAGCGTGTGGCGCGCGATGTAGTCGTGGTCCAGCCAGCTGTGGGTGATGAGCTGGTGCATCAGGGCCAGCGCCAGCGCAGCGTCGGTGCCGGGGCGCAGGGCGATGTGTTCGTGGCACTTCTCGGCGGTCTCAGAACGCCGTGGGTCGATGCAGACCAGGCGCGCGCCGTTGCGTTTGGCCTGCTGCGCCAAGCGCCAAAAATGCAGGTTGCTGCTGATTGAGTTGCTGCCCCAGATCAGGATCAATTGGGACTCGGCGAAGTGCTCGACCTTCATGCCCATCTTGGCGCCGTAGGTGTTGATCAGCGCCTCGCCGCCCGCCGTGGAGCAAATGGTGCGCTCCAAGTGCGAGGTGCCCAGCTGATGAAAGAAGCGCGCAGCCATGCCCTCTGCCTGCACCTGGCCCATGGTGCCGGCGTAGCTGTAGGGCAGGATGGCCTGTGGGTCGCGAGCGGCGATGGCTTTCAGGCGCGCCGCGATCGTGTCCAGTGCTTCGTCCCAGCCCACTGGCTCGAACTGGCCGCTGCCTTTGGGCCCCACGCGTTTGAGCGGCTGCAGGATGCGCTTCGGGTCGTAAGTCCGCTCGGTGTAGCGCGACACCTTGGTGCACAGCGCGCCGTCGGTGTGGCGGTGTTCGGGATTGCCCTGTACGCGAATCGCCACGCCGTCTTGCACCGTGGTGAGCATGGCGCAGGTGTCGGGGCAATCGTGTGGGCAGGCGCCGCGAACGGTGACGGGTGCGCTGGCAGGGGATGTGACGGACATGGTTTGGGCGACGCGCGAACGCAGTGAAGAGAGAGCCGAAAGCGAACCCGATTATCTCGCTCACCACCTTTGCCAAGGGCACGTGTAGCAGCGACACCCGCGCGACCGACGCAGTCACCGGTGCTTGGTTACCATGGCTCCTTTGCCGCCAGAGCACTGGAGACCTGCCATGAAACTGATCGATTCCATCCTCACCCAAGCCGCCAGCATCGCCGCCGTGCGCCGCGACATTCACGCGCACCCCGAGCTGTGCTACCAAGAGGTGCGCACCGCCGAGGTGGTGGCCAGCAAGCTGACCGAGTGGGGCATTGAGGTGCACCGGGGCATGGGCACCACCGGCGTGGTGGGCATCGTGCACGGGCGCGATGGCGGGCAATGCGGGCGCGCGATCGGCCTGCGCGCCGACATGGACGCCCTGCCCATGCAAGAACACAACACCTTCGAACACGCCAGCCAACACGCCGGCAAGATGCACGCCTGCGGCCACGACGGCCACACCGCCATGCTGCTCGCCGCCGGCCAGCACTTCGCGAAACATCGCGATTTCGACGGTACCGTCTATCTGATCTTCCAGCCAGCCGAGGAGGGCGGTGGCGGCGCGCGCGAGATGATCAAGGACGGGCTTTTTGAGAAGTTTCCGATGGAAGCGGTGTTCGGCGTGCACAACTGGCCGGGCATGCCGGTGGGCAGCTTCGCCGCCAGCAGCGGGCCGGTGATGGCGTCGAGCAACGAGTTCCACATCGTCATTCAGGGCAAAGGTGCGCATGCCGCCATGCCCCACAACGGCATCGATCCGGTGCCGGTGGCCTGCCAGATGGTGCAGGCGTTCCAGACCATCATCACCCGCAACAAAAAGCCGATCGACGCCGCGGTGATCTCCGTCACCATGATCCACACGGGAGAGGCCACCAACGTGGTGCCCAACCGCTGCGAAATTCAGGGCACGGTACGCACCTTCACCACCGAGGTGCTCGACATGATCGAGCGCCGCATGGGCGAGATTGCCGAGCACACCTCTGCCGCCTTCGGCGCCACCTGCGAATTCAAATTCAAGCGCAATTACCCGCCCACCATCAACCACCCCGCCGAGACCGCCTTCCTGCGTGGTGTGTTGGCGGACATCGTGGGCCCGGAGCAGATTCGCGAGCAAGAGCCGACCATGGGCGCCGAAGACTTCGCCTACATGCTGCAAGAGCGCCCGGGCTGCTACGCCTTCATTGGCAATGGCGACGGCGATCACCGCGAAATGGGCCACGGTGGAGGCCCCTGCATGCTGCACAACCCGAGCTACGACTTCAACGACGACTTGATTCCGCTGGGCGCCACCGTTTGGGTGCGCCTGGTTGAGAAATGGCTGAGTCAGCCGCGCGCCGCCGCCGGATCTACCCAAAGACTTTTCAAATGATCCAGCCCAACGACGCGTTCTCTCCCACCTACGCCCGCGCCCGGGTGCGCTTCCTCGAAGGCGCCGCCGCTGCCGGTATGGCGATCCAGAGCCACAACCACCCGCTGCCGGGGCGCGACGGCGAAACGCTGGCGATGGACCTGGCGCTCGATGGTCCAGTCGACGCCGAGCGCCTGCTGATTGTCAGCAGCGCCTGCCACGGGGCGGAAGGCTTTTGCGGCTCTGGCGTGCAGGTGTTTGCGACGCACGACGCCGAGTGGCGCGAGCACGCGAAAAATGCGGGTGTGTCGGTGCTCTACATCCACGCGCTCAACCCGCACGGGTTTTCGTATGAGCGCCGCGTAACGCAGGAAAACGTGGACCTCAACCGCAATTTCCAGGATTTTTCGCAGCCGCTGCCGGTGAACGCGGCCTACCCCGAGGTGCATCCCCTGCTGCTGCCAACCGAATGGCCGCCCACGCCGGAGAACATCGCGGCCACCGACGCCTATGTGGCCGAGCACAGCGCGATGGCGTACCAAACAGCGGTGTCCCAGGGCCAGTACGCGTTTCCCAGCGGTTTGTTTTTCGGCGGCACCGAGCCGACCTGGAGCAACACCACGCTGCGCCAGGTGCTGCGCCAACACGGCCGCAGCGCCCGCCAGATCGCCTGGATCGACCTGCACACGGGCCTCGGTCCGAGCGGATTGGGCGAGCGCATTTTTGCCAGCCGCAACGACGCCACCGCGCTGGCTCGCGCGCGCGCTTGGTGGGACGGCGGCGGACAAACGCCGGTGACCTCGATTTACGACGGCTCGTCCAGCTCTGCTCTGCTCACCGGGCTGATGTGGTGCGCGGTGTTTGATGAGTGCCCGCAGGCCGAGTACACCGGGATTGCCATGGAATACGGCACCCAGCCCTGGGCAGATGTGATGGCAGCGCTGCGGGCCGACCACTGGCTGCATCTGCACCCCGAGGCGCCAGCCGAGCAGCGCCAGACTATCAAACAGCAGATACGCGACGCGTTCTATGTCGACACCGACGCTTGGCGTGCCCAGATCGTGGCCCAGGCGCGTCAGACGTTGTTCCAGGCCGTCGACGGGCTTTCGGCTTCGCCGGTCTGATCCAGCGGCGCAGTCTGCTGCTCAGTCTGGCGTGCGGTAAGCGCCGGTGAGCTGCATCAGGTGCGCGCGCTGGCTGCTTTCCAGGTAGGGCGCGAGCAGGGTGAGTACATGTTGGGCGCCCCGCATCAAGGCGACTTCGGCGTTCTCGGGCTCCAGCGCGCGGCGCGGATCGCGCACGTATTCGAAGCTCAGCCAGTAGGTGAGCACAACCACCATGCAATTGGCGGTCGGTTCGACCTCGCGCGAGTCGATGTCCACCGCGCCGCTGTGGCTCATTCCTGAGAGCAGCGCTCGCACCGCGCGGGTTTTGTTCTTGAGCACACCTTGAAACCGGGTCTCCAGCAGGCGATTTTTGGACAGCAGGTCGTTGAGGTCGCGGTACAGAAAGCGGTACTGCCAGATGATCTCGAACTGCGAGTGCAGAAAGAACCAGGCGTCTTCCACATTGCGCACGCCGTCGGCTGCTTGCAGCAACTCGTTGAGCGCTCGCTCGTAGCGCTCAAAAAGCGAGTTGATCAGCTCGTCTTTGGCCGGGTAGTGGTAGTAAAGGTTGCCCGGGCTGATGCCGAGTTCGGCTGAGATCAGCGTGGTCGACACGTTGGGCTCGCCAAAGCGGTTGAACAGCTCCAGCGTCACTTCCAGGATGCGCTCTGCTGTGCGGCGTGGGGCTTTGCGGGTCATGCGTGCGCCTGCTGGTTGATGGTGGGCAGGCGCCGCTGCAGTTCGTCGAGCGTGGCGTTCAGCCGGTCGACCGCCGGGGTGCCTGGGCGCTGGCGGCGCGATGGCAGCGGTGCCAGCAGGTGGCGGCGGTGGTCGTTGAGCGCGGTGCGGTCCAGCGCGATGCCGTGGCGCTCCAGCATCGGCACCAGCGTGGGCAGGCGTTCGCGCAGCGTCTGGCGGGTTTGCTGGTAAGCGTGTTCGGCCATCTGGCGGCGCTGGCGGTAGCTGAAGGTGTTGGCGAAGAACAGCTCGGCGTCGCGGTGGTCGGGCTCGATCAGCACGATGTCGGTGTCGGGGTAATCGGTTTCGTAGTGCTTGAAACCCAGCGCGAGGCGTGAGTGGATCATGGAGCGGAAGGTCTGGCTCATCACGGCGGGGAAACCGCCTTCGACCAGCGTCGGAATGCGGCGCTTGCCAAAGCGCTCCGGGCTGGCGTGAAACGGCACCAGCGGGTTCAGGCAGATCAGCAAATCCACCCCTTCTTCGAGCGCCTGCGTGGCGTGCACGGTTTTCTTCAGCGCGCCATCCACGTAGTACTTGCCGTTGATTTTCACTGGCGGGAACAGCCCGGGCAATGCCGCGCTGGCCTGGATCGCACGCGAGATCGGCACATGGTCCCAACCCGGACGGCCAAACGGTGCGGCCTCGCCGGTATCGAGCTCGGTGGCCACGAGCGTGAGATGGCTGCGCAGCTGGCGAAAGTCGTTGCTGCGGCCCTCGCGGGCGAACAGCCGCTCAATGTGGTGGTGGATGCCTTCGTTGTCCAGCAGGCCGGTGGGCAGCGCCGCACCCAGGCGCTCCATTGCACTGTTGAATGAGTTGCCTTGCACGCCCCAGGCCCACAAGGCGCTGGTCAGCAGGCCGGGCAGTCGTGCTAGGCGGCTGCCGAACTCGGCCCAGGCCGGCTTGAGCAACCAAGCCGGATCGAAATCGTCTTCGTGCTGCTGGTCTTCTATGAAGAGGTCGCACATCTGGCGTGGCGTCAGGCCGTTGGCAAGCCCGGCGGCGATGAATCCACCGGCTGACACGCCGATGTAGTGGTCAAAGCGGTTGAAGTCCAGACTGGGCAGACAGTCTTGCAGCGCGCACAGCGCCCCGATTTCGTAGATCGCACCCAACGGTCCACCGCCGGCCAAAGCCAGGGCAACGCGGGGACGCTGCGCACGCGCAGCTGAAGATCGGGCAGAGGCTGGGGGGGCTTTGGCGGACTTCATGTTTTTGAGTGTAGACCTCGGGGGTGGTCAAGTTTGTTGCGTTGCAGCAAGCTGATGAGACGCAAAAAAGGGGCGTCGCGTGCCCCTTTGTCTGCTCGAATCGCGGTCAACCCGCGCGGCGGCTCATTCCGCCTTGGCGCTTTTGCGGGCGGTGGTTTTGCGCGTGGCTTTGGCCGGAGCAGCGGTTGCACCGTCTTCAGTTGCAGCCTTGCGTGCGGTGGGCTTGCGCTTGGCCTTGGTTGGAGCGGCGGTTGCAGTTTCTTTGGTTGCAGCCTTGCTTGTCGCGGTCTTGCGTGTGGCTTTGGCCGGTGCCTTTTCGGCTGCAGGCTTGCGGGCTGGGGTTTTGCGTGTCGTGGCCTTTCGAGCCACGGCAGGCGCGCCGCCGAGGGCCTGCACCTGGCGGCTCAGGCCGTCGATGCGCTCCAGCAACGCTTCCACATCACGCGCTGACGGCACGCCCAGCTTGTTGAGCGCCTTGGCCACGCGGTCTTCGAAGATGTTCTCCAGCTTGTCCCACTGGCCCGCTGCCTTAGAAGAAATGTCGGTGGCCATGCCCGTCACCCGGTCGCTGGCGTCGGCGATGCGCTCTTCGGCCACGGCCTGGGTCTTGCGCTGGATCGACATGCCTTCCTTGACCAGCGTGTCAAACGCTTTGCCGCCCTCAGCCTGCGCTTTGGAGAACGCGCCCAAGCCAGCCAGCCAGATCTGCTGAGCCGAATCTTTGATGGCGTCAGCCAACGGAGACGCCGCATGGGTCGAGGATTTGGTGCTGCCAGATTTTTGGATTTTCTTGACCATGGGGTGCTCCGTGAAAGAAATGAAAGAGGGTTGCAACGTCTGAGTGGGTCTGCGCGTTGTGAGCCGCTGCCCAAGCGCTTAGTGGCACTTTAGAGGGACAGCACCGTGTTGTGTAGACGCGCGCAACTAATGGGTCGCCGGATGGCGAGCCGAGCGCGGCGCCTTTCCACGGGTTTCTGCGGAATCCTGAATCGGTGTAGTTGGTAAAGAATGCCGGGTTGGTCGTGCCTGGTGTTTGGGCCGGCTTTTTCCCTTCCCAACTTTCTTCATCCCCATCCTCAGGAGAGACGCATGCAGTATTTCGTTACCGGCGCCACCGGCTTCATTGGCAAGCGCTTGGTCAAGAAACTGCTGGAGCGCAAAGGCTCGGTGGTGCACTTCTTGATCCGTCAAGCCAGCGAGGGCAAGGTGGACGATCTGCGCGCTTTCTGGGGCGTGAGCGCGGCGCGCGCGGTACCGGTGTTTGGCGACCTGACCGAAAAAAAGCTGGGCGTGAACGCCGAGACGATCAAGGTGCTCAAGGGCCAGATCGACCACTTCCATCACCTGGCAGCGGTGTACGACCTGGAGGCCGACGAAGAAAGCCAGATCGCGGTGAACATCGAGGGCACGCGCCACACGGTGGAGTTGGCGAAGGCCATCGGGGCAAAGCATTTCCACCATGTGTCTTCCATCGCTGCCGCTGGTCTGTACGAAGGCGTGTTCCGCGAAGACATGTTCAAGGAGGCCGAGAACGTCGACCACCCGTATTTCATGACCAAGCACGAGAGCGAGAAAATCGTGCGCACCGAATGCAAGATTCCCTGGTCGGTTTACCGGCCTGCGCTGGTGGTGGGCGACAGCCAGACCGGCGAGATGGACAAGATCGACGGCCCCTATTATTTCTTCAAGCTGATCCAGCGCATGCGGCAAATTCTGCCGCCCTGGATGCCCAGCGTGGGTCTGGAAGGTGGGCGCATCAACATCGTGCCGGTTGATTTTGTGGTCGATGCGCTGGACCATATCAGCCACCAGAAACGCAGCAGCGGCGCCTGCTTCCACCTGGTAGACCCAGTCGGCTACCGCGTGGGCGATGTGCTCGACATCTTCAGCAAAGCGGCGCACGCACCCAAGATGAATTTGTTCATCAACGCGGCGCTGATGGGCTTCATTCCCAAGAGCGTGAAGAAAGGCCTGATGGCGCTGGCGCCGGTGCGCAGGGTCTACAAGGCCATCATGCAAGACCTCGGCGTGCCCGAGGACATGATGAACTTCGTCAACTACCCCACGCGCTTTGATTGCCGCGAAACAATGGCCGCGCTCAAGGGCAGCGGCATCGCATGTCCCAACCTCAAAGATTACGCCTGGCGGCTTTGGGACTATTGGGAGCGCCACCTCGACCCCGACCTGCACATCGACCGCAGCCTGCGCGGGACCGTGGCGGGCAAGGTGGTGCTGGTCACCGGCGGCAGCTCGGGCATTGGCCTGGCCACCGCCCACAAGTTCGCCGAGGCGGGCGCGATCACCCTCATTTGCGGCCGCGACCAAGACAAGCTTGATGATGCCTGCAAGGAAGCGCAAGACAAGGGCTACCAGTTCATCGCCTACGCGGTCGACATCGCCGACATGCAGGACGCCGACCGCTTTGTCAAGTTGCTGGTCGAAAACCACGGCGGCGTGGACTTCTTGATCAACAACGCGGGCCGCTCAATCCGCCGAGCTATCGAAGGCAGCTACGACCGCTTCCACGACTACGAGCGCACCATGCAGCTCAACTACTTCGGCTGCCTGCGCGTCACCATGGGTTTCCTGCCCGGCATGGTGGCCAAGAAGCGCGGCCATGTGGTCAACATCAGCTCGATTGGCGTGCTGACCAACGCGCCGCGCTTCTCGGCCTATGTGGCCAGCAAGGCCGCGCTCGACGCCTGGACCCGCTGCGCTTCCAGCGAATTCGCGGACCAAGGCGTGACCTTCACCACCATCAACATGCCGCTGGTGCGCACGCCCATGATCGCGCCGACCCAGATCTACAAAAACGTGCCCACGCTGGCGCCCGAAGAAGCGGCCGACATGATCGCGCAGGCCTGCATTTTCAAACCGGTTCGCATCGCCACCCGACTGGGCGTGACGGGGGAGGTGTTGCACGCGCTCGTGCCGCGGGTGGCGCAGATTGTGATGAACACCAGCTTTCGCATGTTCCCGGATTCGTCGGCAGCGAAGGGGGAGAAGGGCGCGAAGCCGCAGCTGTCGGCCGAGGCGGTGGCGATGCAGCAGATGATGCGGGGGATCCACTTCTGATCCTGGTTGCGGGCGGCTGGGTTGGGCCAGACCGAGGTCTGGCACGCTCCACGCGCTTGGGCGTCGGGAACGGACCCTACAATTTCTAAGTAGCCCAAACAATCCGACCCATCACCTGCCATCCATGACATGACCCAAGCCCCCGACCTCAGCCACATCCAGCCCCGCGAGCGAGCCGAAATCCTGGCGCAGGCTTTGCCTTACATCCGCAAGTTCCACGGCAAAACCATGGTCATCAAGTACGGCGGCAATGCCATGACCGACCCGGCCTTGCAGCAAGATTTCGCGGAAGACGTGGTGTTGCTGAAACTGGTCGGCATCAATCCGGTGGTGGTGCACGGCGGCGGGCCTCAGATCGAGACGCTGCTGCAACGGCTCGGCAAAAAGGGCGAGTTTATTCAGGGCATGCGGGTGACCGATGCCGAGACCATGGAAGTGGTCGAGTGGGTGCTGGCCGGACAGGTGCAGCAAGACATCGTGGGCTTGATCAACGCCGCTGGCGGCAAAGCGGTGGGTCTGACCGGGCGCGATGGCGCCATGATCCGCGCGCGCAAGCTGCGCATGGCAGACCAGAAGAACCCCGAACAGGAGCACGATGTGGGCTTGGTGGGTGATGTGGTCAGCATCGACCCCAGCGTGGTCCAGGCGCTGCAAGACGATGCCTTCATTCCGGTGGTCAGCCCGATCGGATTTGGCGAGAACAACGAAAGCTACAACATCAACGCCGACGTGGTGGCCGCCAAGCTCGCCACCGTCTTACAAGCCGAGAAGCTGCTCATGCTCACCAACATCCCGGGTGTGCTGGACCGCGACGGGAACTTGCTCAGCGAGCTTACGCCGCGGCGCATCGACGAGCTGGTGGAAGACGGCACCATCTCAGGCGGCATGATTCCCAAGATCGCGGGCGCTCTGGACGCGGCCAAAAGTGGCGTGACGGCGGTACACATCCTGGACGGCCGGGTGCCCCACGCGCTGCTGCTGGAGATCTTGGGTGACAAGCCGTTTGGGACCATGATCAAGAGCCACTGAGGCGGTTGCTCAGGCGTCACCGCTTTGACTAGGGAAACGCCTGCGCAGCCCATGTCGCCGACGGTCTGGTGTTTGGTGTAACAGGGTGTTTTGCTGTGCGAAAATGGTTTCCAGTAAGACAAGTTGCGGGTCGCCACTGGGGGCCCATCCCAGACCCACAGGACCGATCGCCCATGACCCCCAGCGCCTCCGAGCCCATGCCCACGCACGCGGTTGACGACCCAACCCCGAATGAGCGTCGCGACAGCGCCGAGGGCAGCGGGCGCAAGCGGCCCAAGCCCGGTGAACGCCGGGTGCAAATCTTGCAGGCATTGGCTGAGATGCTGGAGCAGCCCGGTGCCGAGCGCGTGACCACCGCTGCGCTGGCGGCACGGCTGGATGTGAGCGAGGCGGCGCTGTACCGTCATTTCGCGAGCAAGGCGCAGATGTTCGAGGGTTTGATCGAGTTCATCGAGCAATCGGTGTTTGGCCTGGTCAACCAGTTGAACGAGCGTGAGGCAGACGCCTTTGTGCGTTCGCGCAAGCTGGTCACCTTGCTGCTGCAATTTGGCGAAACGAACCCGGGCATGGCGCGCGTCATGGTCGGCGACGCGCTGGTGTTCGAGAACGATCGCCTGCAACAGCGCATGAATTTGTTTTTTGACAAGATCGAGTCCGCGCTCAAGCAAAACCTGCGCGAAGCCTCGGTGCTCACCGGCGCTGTCACGCCCACGGTGGACGCGCAGGCCGACGCTTCGGTCATCACCGCGTTCTGTGTCGGGCGCCTGCAGCGCTTTGCCCGCAGCGGCTTCAAGCGCTCGCCCAGCGAGAGCCTGGAGCACAGCCTGGCGCTGCTGTTGCCGATCCCGCAGCGCTGAAATTCGACTCCCTTCGGCGCGAATACCGCGTTGCTCGGCCCAGCCATCGACCAACACGGCTCCTGCCGCAAGCTTGGCCCCCACAGGGAGCGCTCGCCTTGACGAAGTGCCTGACGAGTCAGGGTTAACCCTCATTTGGTTGGTATTTAGGGCGCAGTCCCTAGACAAATCACCGTCAGTCGCGACGGGAATACACCCGCGCGCCCAATTTCAGGTAAAAATAGAACGATCGTTCGATTATTTACTTCCACCCTCTTTTTCAATCGCCACTCCCGACCTCATCAGCATGCCAGACGCTTCCATCCCTGCTCGCTTGCGCCGCGACGCCGACAACCACAAACCGCTGCAAAAAGGCCGCCAGACCAAGGCGGCCATCGTTGATGCTGCGCTGGGCCTGGCCACCCAGATCGGGCTCGAAGGGTTGTCCATCGGGGCGCTGGCCGAGGTGATGCAGATGAGCAAGTCGGGCGTGTTCGCCCACTTCGGTTCGCGCGAAGAGTTGCAAATCTCGGTGGTGCGCGAGTACCACACGCGCTTTGAAGAAGAGGTGTTCTTTCCAGCGCTGGCTGCGCCGCGCGGCTTGCCTCGGCTGCGCGCGCTGTTTGACAACTGGATGAAGCGCACCTCGGTGGAGCTCGATTCCGGTTGCATTTACATCAGCGGTGCGGTCGAGTTTGATGACCGGCCCGGGCCGGTGCGCGATGCGCTGGCAAGCTCGGTCAACACCTGGCTGGACGCGATGCGCCGCGCGGTCGATCTGGCCGTTGCTGAAGGCCATTTGGTGCCCGAGACCGATGCCACCCAAATGGGTTTTGAAATCCACGCACAAATATTGGCGTTGCATTACGAGGCCCGTTTCCTGCGCAGCCCGGGCTCGGTGCAGCGCGCCTTGCGTGCGTTCGACGGCATCGTGCAGCGCTTCAGTGCTCCCACCACTGCGACAGCGCCGTCATCCTCATCCAAGCGCCGCGCTGCCAACGCGCAGCGCTGATCCCCTTCGTTTCCCAAAGACCACCACAGGAGTCCACCATGCCCATTTACAACCCGCCCCTGCGCGACATGCAGTTTGTGATGCACGAGCTGTTGAACGTCACCGAAGACTTCAAGGCCATGCCGCAGCACGCCGAGACCGATGTCGACACCATCAACGCAGTGCTCGAAGAAGCCGGCAAATTCGCCGCTGGGGTGATCTTCCCGCTCAACATCAGCGGCGACACCGAAGGCTGCCAGCTCGACCAGAAGACCCATGAGGTCACCACGCCCACCGGCTTCAAAGAAGCCTACAAAACCTATGTGGAAGGCGGCTGGGCGGGGCTGTCCTGCGATCCCGAGTATGGCGGTCAAGGCCTGCCGCTGGTGGTCAACCAGTGTTTGTACGAGATGATGAACTCGGCCAACCAGGCCTGGACCATGTACCCTGGCCTGACCCACGGCGCCTACGCCTCGCTGCACACCCACGGCACCGACGAGCAAAAAGCCACCTACCTGAAGAAAATGACCACCGGCGAGTGGACCGGCACCATGTGCCTGACCGAGCCGCACTGCGGCACCGACTTGGGCCTCATGCGCACCAAGGCCGAACCGCAGCCCGACGGCACCTACAAACTGACCGGCAACAAGATCTTTATCAGCGCCGGTGAGCACGACATGGCGGACAACATCATCCACCTCGTGTTGGCCCGGCTGCCCGATGCGCCAGCTGGCATCAAGGGCGTGAGCTTGTTCATCGTGCCCAAGTTCAACGTGAACAAAGACGGCTCGCTGAGCGAGCGCAACGGCATTTACTGCGGCGGCCTGGAGCACAAGATGGGCATCCACGGCAATGCCACTGCTCAGATCGTGCTTGACGGCGCAGTCGGCACGTTGGTGGGCCAGCCCAACAAGGGCATGCAAGGCATGTTTGTGATGATGAATGCCGCGCGACTTGGCGTGGGCAACCAGTCGCTCGGCCTGACCGAGGTGGCCTATCAAAATGCATTGGCTTACGCCAAGGACCGCACCCAGATGCGCAGCCTGAGCGGGGCCAAGGCCAAGGACAAGTCGGCCGATCCCATCATCGTCCACCCCGACGTGCGCAAGATGCTTTTGACCGCCAAGGCCTACGCCGAGGGTGGCCGTGCACTCGCCATGTACAGCGCGGTGCTGTTGGAGAAGGTGCACAACCACCCCGATGCGAAGGTGCGCAAAGAGAGCGACGAGATGCTCTCGCTGCTCACCCCGATCGTGAAAGCCTTTCTGACAGACAACGGTTACCAGGCCGCGAGCATGTGCCTGCAGGTCTTCGGTGGCCATGGCTACATCAAGGAATGGGGCATGGAGCAGTTCGTGCGCGACGCCCGCATCAACATGATTTACGAAGGCACCAACACCATCCAGAGCCTGGATCTGCTGGGCCGCAAGGTGTTGGGCGACAACGGCGCGGCGCTCAGGAAGTTCGGCAAGCTGGTCGGCGCCTTGGTGGCTGAGGAAGGCGTGAACGAGAAGATGGCCGAGTTCATCAACCCGATTGCGGTGCTGGGCGAGCAGATCACCAAGTTCACGATGGAAATTGGCTTTAAGGGCCTGCAAAACCCCGACGAGGTGGGCGCTGCAGCGGTGGACTATCTGCGCGTGGCCGGTCACTTGGTGTACGGCTACTTCTGGGCCCGCATGGCGCAGGTGGCGTTGCGTGAGATCGCTGCGGGCAACGAAGACCCGTTCTACCAAGCCAAGCTGCAAACCGCGCGCTTCTACTTCGCCAAGCTGTTCCCTGAGACCGCCACCCTAATGCGCACCGCGCGCGCGGGCTCAAAAGTCTTGATGGACACCGACCTCGCCTTGGCATAAACCCGAAGCTCCTCAATCCATCTGGAAGTTCATCATGTTCAAGTCTGCTGCCCTTGCCTTGTTGGTTGCTGCCCCGTTGGCTGCGTTCGCGCAGATGACGCCGGTGGGTGCCTGGCACTCGATCGACGACAAGACCCAGGAGATCAAGTCAGAAATCGTGATCGCCGACAACGGCGGCGTGCTCACAGGGCGCATTGCCAAGCTGTTGCGCAAAGAGGCCAAGCAAGATGCCGTGTGTGACCTGTGCACCGACGACCGCAAGGACAAACCGATCCTGGGCATGGAGATCATCCGTGGCGCCAAGAAGCAAGATGGCAAGGACGTGTGGGAAGAGGGCAAGATTCTCGATCCCGAAAACGGCAAGAGTTACACCCTGCGCCTGACCCCGATTGAGGCGGGCAAAAAGCTCGACGTGCGCGGCTCCGTGTTTGGCATCGGCCGCACACAAACCTGGGTGCGGGTTCAGTAGGCCCACCCCCGCCGCGCTTCGCGCGACCCCCTCAAGGTGACGGCACTGGCGGCCCGGCAAAGCCGGTTCCGCGGTGCCCTGGACCACTCTCCCTCACGCTGCTCCAGCGTCTAAAGAAAACTGATCCATGAATCGATTCCAAGTGAAAAAAGTCGCCGTGCTTGGCGCTGGCGTGATGGGGGCGCAGATTGCTGCACATCTGGTCAACGTCAAGGTACCGGTCATCCTGTTCGACCTTCCCGCCAAGGAAGGACCAAAAAATGGCATCGTCACCCGTGCTGTTGATGGCCTGAAAAAGCTCAAGCCATCGCCGTTGGGCGTGGCGAGTGACGCTGATCTGATCGGCCACGCCAACTACGAAGAGCACCTGGAGCTGCTGCGCGACTGCGACCTCATCATCGAGGCCATCGCTGAGCGCATGGACTGGAAGCTCGACCTCTACAAAAAAATTGCGCCTTTCGTGGCCGACCACGCCATCGTGGCGAGCAACACCTCGGGCCTGTCGATAACGACATTGAGCGAAGGCTTGCCCGAGTCGATCAAGCCGCGCTTTTGCGGCATCCATTTCTTCAACCCGCCGCGCTACATGACGCTGGTGGAGCTGATCAACACGCCCACCACCGAATCCAAGATCCTGGACGATCTGGAAGCCTTCGTCACCAGCGGTCTGGGCAAAGGCGTGGTGCGCGCCAAAGACACGCCCAACTTCATCGCCAACCGCATCGGCATCGCCGGCATGCTGGCAACGATGAAAGAGGTGGAGAACTTCGGCCTGAGTTTTGATGTGGTTGATGACCTCACCGGCAAGCGCCTGGGCCGCGCCAGCAGCGGCACCTTCCGCACCGCCGATGTGGTGGGTCTGGACACCATGGTCCACGTGATCAAGACGTTGCAAGACAACCTCTCGCTCGATACCGACCCGTTTTACGGGAGCTTCGGCACGCCGCCGGTGCTTAAAGCCTTGATCGATGCCGGCCTCCTGGGCCAAAAGGCCAAGGCCGGTTTCTTCAAGAAGGTGGGCCGCGACATCCTGCGGTACGAGCTGGAGAGTGGTGAGTACGTGCCTGCGGGTGGCAAGGCCGACGAGGTCTACGGCCGCATGCTCAAGCGCCCTGCGGCCGAACGCCTGCGCCTGCTGCGCGACGCAGAAGGCGCGCAAGGCCAGTTCCTTTGGGCGATTTTGCGCAACGGTTTCCATTACGCTGCGGTGCACTTGGCCGACATCGCTGAGACCGCGCGCGATGTTGATCAGGCCATGCGCTGGGGCTTCGGCATGAAGCAGGGCCCGTTCGAGCTGTGGCAAGAAGCCGGATGGCTGGAGGTGGCGAAGATGGTGCAGGAAGACATCGACGCCGGCAAAGCTTTGAGCAAGGCGCCGCTGCCCGAGTGGGTTTTCAAAGGCCCGGTGGCCGAGGCGGGTGGCGTCCACACAGAGCAAGGCTCCTGGAACCCGTCGACCCAGACTTTTGATAAGCGCCGCAGCCTGCCGGTCTACCAGCGCCAACCCTTTCCCGAGCTGCTGCTGGGCGAGGCTGGCCCGAAGTTTCAGACCGCGGGCACAACCATCGAAGAAAACGATTCGATCCGCGTCTGGACGCTGGACAACGATGTGTTGATCGCCAGCATCAAAACCAAGATGCACGCGATCAGCCCTGAGGTCTGCGAGGGCCTGATGATGGCGATCGACCTGGCCGAGCAGGACTACCAGGGGCTGGTGATCTGGTCGGGCGATGAGCCCTTTTCGGCTGGCGCCGATCTGCAGGCCATGCTGCCGGCCTTCATGGCGGTGGGCGTGGCCGCCATCGAAGACGCCGAGGGCTTCATGCAGCAAACCATGCTGCGCCTGCGTTACGCCAATGTGCCCGTGGTTTCGGCTGTGCGCGGTCTCGCGCTGGGCGGCGGCTGCGAGCTGGCGGCTTACAGCGCGCGCCGCGTGGTGCACATGGAAAGTTACATCGGCTTGGTGGAAGTGGGTGTGGGCCTGGTGCCCGGCGCCGGTGGCCTGACCTACATCGCGCGCCGCGCAGCCGAAAACGCGGAAACGTCCACTGGCAAAGACCTGCTGCCCTTCCTGACCGAAGGCTTCACCGCTGCGGCCATGGCCAAGGTCGGCACCAGCGCCATTGAGTCGCGCCAACTGGGCTACGTGTTGCACAGCGACGTGATCGTGCCGCACAAGGACGAGCTGCTGTTTGTCGCGATCAACGAGGCCAAGGCAATGTTTACCGGTGGCTACCGCGCGCCGCACAAGCGTCTGTTCCGGGTGGCTGGACGCGACGGCAAGGCCACCATCCTGGGCAGCCTGGTCAACATGCGCGACGGCGGCTTCATCAGCCAGCACGACTTCCACATCGCCTCCCTGATCGCGAACGTGGTCACCGGCGGCGATGTGGATCCGGGCACGCTGGTGAACGAAGATTATTTGATGACACTGGAGCGCCAGGCGTTCTGTTCGCTGATCGTGCACCCCAAGACGCAGGAACGGATTCTGGGGATGCTCAACACGGGCAAACCTGTCAGGAATTGACCTGTCCCCGCCGCGCGTGGCGCGACCCCTCAAGGGGGCGATGCTGGCGGCTCCGGCGGAGCCGGTTCCGCGGCATCCTGGGTTGAAGGCATTTCGCGCCGGCTGCGCTTTGATTTGATTTGAATGAATTGGAGATGGGTATGTCTGATCTGGTTTCTTATACTTTTGCCGATGGCGTGGCGACCTTGACCATGGACGATGGCAAGGCGAATGCCATGGGGCCGACCATGCAGGTGGCATTGAATGCGGCGCTCGACCGGGCCGAGGCCGATAAGGCCATCGTGGTGCTGACGGGGCGCGCTGGCGTGTTCTCGGGCGGGTTCGATCTGTCGGTGTTCAAGGCGGGCGACGCTGCCGTGACGTTCCAGATGCTCACCGGTGGCGCGCAGCTGGCGCAGCGGTTGTTGGCGTACCCGCATCCGGTGGTTGCGGCCTGCTCTGGCCACGCGGTGGCCATGGGGCTGTTTCTGTTGCAGTGCGCCGATGTGCGGGTTGGCTTGAAAGCCGGCGCCACGTTCCAGGCCAACGAGGTGCTGATCGGTATGACGCTGCCGCACTTCGCATTGGAGACGATTCGCGAACGTGTGGCCACGCCGCACCAGCACTTGGTCGGCACGGCATTGCCCTACAACGGCGAGCAGGCGGTGCTCGCTGGCTTGCTGGACGAAGCGGTCGCCTCTGATGCGCTGGCTGCGGCAGCGCAGGCGCATGTGGATCGATTGAAGAAGGCACACCCTGCGTCGTTCACCGCCACCAAACAACGCCTGCGCGCCCAGGTGCTGGCGGCCTTGCCGGGCGCCATCGAAAAAGACATTGCCGACTGGAAGCGCCTCGGTGCTCCCCGTCCCTGAAACGAACCGATGAGAACACCATGAAACAGATTCAAGACGCTTACATCGTCGCCGCCACGCGCACGCCCATCGGCCGTTCGCACAAGGGCTCGTTCAAACACCTGCGCCCGGACGACCTGCTCGCCGTCGCACTGCGCTCGGCCTTGGCCCAGGTGCCCGGGCTCGACCCAAAAGCGATCGAAGACGTGATCTGCGGTTGCGCCATCCCCGAAGCCCAGCAGGGCTTGAATGTGGCGCGCATCGGCGCCATCCTGGCAGGGCTGCCCAACACGGTGGGTGGCATCACGGTGAACCGCTTCTGCGCATCCGGCTTGTCGGCCGTGCAGATGGCAGCCGACCGCATTCGCGTTGGCGAGGCTGACGTGATGATTGCCGCTGGCACCGAAAGCATGAGCATGGTGCCCATGATGGGCAACAGCCCCAGCCTGTCGCCCGCTATCTTCGCCAATACCGACGATGTGGAGCGCTACGGCATCGCCTACGGCATGGGCCTGACAGCCGAGAAGGTGGCTCAGCAGTGGAAGGTGAGCCGCGAAGACCAGGACGCGTTTGCGGTGCAGTCGCACGCGCGGGCGGTGGCGGCGATGAAGGCAGGCGACTTCACTGCCGAGATGACGCCTGTCGAGGTGACCGAGCGCAGCGTGAATTTGGAAAGCGCCGAGGTCAGCACCAGCACACGCACCGTGAGTCTGGACGAGGGCGCGCGGCCCGATACCACCATGGAGGGCCTGGCCCGGCTGCGCACCGTGTTTGCAGCGCGCGGCTCGGTCACGGCGGGCAACAGCTCGCAAACCAGCGATGGCGCCGGCGCGCTCATTCTGGTGAGCGAAGCGGCCTTGAGGCGCTACAACCTCAAGCCGCTGGCGCGTTTCGTGAGCTACGCGTCGCGCGGTGTGCCGCCCCACATCATGGGCATCGGTCCGGTCGAGGCCATTCCCGCCGCGCTGAAAAACGCCGGCCTGAAGCAAGATGACATCGACTGGTTCGAGCTCAACGAAGCCTTTGCCGCACAGTCGCTCGCCGTCATGCGCACGCTTGGTTTGGACCCAGCCAAGGTCAATCCCATGGGCGGCGCGATCGCGCTCGGTCATCCGCTGGGCGCGACTGGTGCCATTCGCTCCGCCACCGTGATCCATGCGTTGCAGCGCACGGAAAAGCGCTACGGCATGGTGACGATGTGTGTGGGTATGGGGCAGGGCGCTGCTGGGATCTTCGAACGCGTTTGATAGACCACCTCTTCAGACGCCTTTGCTGTGCTTCGCAGGCAGCGACAAAAGCGGAAGCTTTGTTTCTCTGGGCGCTGGTCAAGCCTGATTGGCGCTGTAACTTTCAGTTTTTTGAAGGGACTGTACTGATGGTTTGAGGCAGCCAGAGCGAGTTGGTCGTAGCGCTGGGGCAAGGGGGAAGCAGCCAGTGGCCATCGACGCCGAACAGTATCCACGCACCTCAGATGCATCCTCAGCAGCTGAGGCACCTCCCTTTCGTGTGGACCTGTTCTCTTACAGAAATACTTTGCGCTGCTTGTTGGTATTGCAAACATAGGCTGAGCGGCCTCCGCGTTGTTTGGCACCGCAACTGGACGCTGCCCATCGACGATCGGTCTTAAGGGTCCGGCTATCGAACGCGCCACGTTCTCGAGCAAATGATGTGGGCGCGTTCATCGCATCGTGGCCCGTCTTGGTCAGGCGAGGAACAAGCCCACACGATGCTTCTCGTCTCTCTATTGCGCAGGCTTGGCTTCCGCTTTGACCACGGGCTTGCTGGCTGAGCTGGCCGGCTTGGACGCGGACTTGAACGCCTCCCCATTCACGGTCAAACCCTCACCCGAAAGCTTGAGCGCTCGCTTGTCACCAATGCCTGGCACTCGAGCGATGAAGTCGCCCCAGTCCTTGAATTTTGTGGTCTTGCGCGCGTCCACGATCTTGGAGGACGTGCCAGGACCTATGCCCTTGATGCTGTCCAGGTCAGCAACACTGGCAACGTTGACATCGACCGCAGCAAAGGCGATAGAGGCGCTCAAAGCAAGCACCGCAGTAAGAAGGCGTTTAAACATGATGAAGCTCCAAGGGGTGTGACATACAGTGGACTGCCATCGACCAGCTGTGTGGGCTAATGGCGCGGGCAACGAACTGCTACCCGATGTCACTGTAGGCGGGAAGTAATGCGTCTGGCTGCACCAGCCTCGCAGAACATCCCCCATGTGGAGGATGCTTTCGACTCCGCGCCTGTCCCCGACAAATTTCTCCCCAGGTCTTTGACAGCGCCCCGAAATCTGTCGTATACTGCAAGGCTTCGCTGCTCACTAACTCGCCTTATGGTGATGTTCAAGAAAAGTAGCGAAGAGCACAGACTGAAGAGAGACGCGAGAGGGAAACCTCAAAAGCTTGTC